>Ga0247727_10000275_pt1 | contig 122862 bp, 94 predicted proteins | sample WisWelCaveWW1625_FD_202498 | JGI IMG/M metagenome (GOLD analysis project Ga0247727, IMG submission 202498) | Biofilm microbial communities from Wishing Well Cave, Virginia, United States - WW16-25 | ecosystem: Environmental > Aquatic > Deep subsurface > Groundwater > Cave microbial mat...
CCTCTCTCCGGGAGAAAACCAGCTCGATATTCATCAGTCAAATCTCGCTGCCGGAGTCTACTTGTACGAAGTCACGCAAAACAACAAAACCGTTAAAAAAGAGAAGTTTGTTGTCGTCAAATAAGAAGGAAACGTCAAGGGGGAATAAAGTCTTATGAATAGCAGAATTGATCTTTAGAAACAGCTTGATTTCAGGCCATTGGGGGCGAGTGGACATGTTAAGTATTTCCTTGGCAAGTATGCCATAAGCTATTGATATTAAACACAATATACATTCCATTGGCTCTAAGTGACCCAATTCAGGACCCGCTTTCCAAATAAACTTGTTTTTTCACGCTTATACCTTGTGTTAAATTTATATAAGCATGAAAACTAGATCTGTGCTCTTTTTGATTTTACTCATGTCGGAGACGATCCACGCCCAAGGATCGTGGACCCAAAGGGCAAGTTTTCCCGGTGGTCTGCGATGTAAGGCTGTTGGGTTCTCTATTGGAAATGTCGGGTATGTAGGAACTGGCGAATCAAATTGTAGCCCATCCAGTCCTATAGATGATTTCTGGGAGTTTAATCCAACGACAAATACCTGGACTCAGCGGGCAAATTTTGGAGGAGTCCCCAGATCTCTTGCGGTTGGCTTTGCAATTGGTAACAAGGGATATATTGGAACCGGTGTTGATTTAAATGGAAATAAACTTAATGACATATGGGAGTTTGATCCCGGTTCGAATACCTGGACACAAAAAAACAGTTTGCCCGGTCCGCCCCGATATTCTGCAATGGCCTTTTCCGTTGGCAATATGGGTTATGTTGGCTTAGGCGACACCTCCAATTTCACCAGTACGGGATTGCTTTATGACCTTTGGGAATTTGATCCGGTCGGCAATTCATGGCTCCAAAAGACAAACTTCCCCGGCAGTGGCAGGGTCTATGCGGTAAGCTTTTCCCTAAACAATAAGGGGTATGTCGCCACAGGAGCTAGTGCTACAAGTTTTAAAAGCGATTTATGGGAATATGATCCGGTAAGCAATTCATGGACCCAAAAAACAAGTTTCATACGTGGCAAAGCACAAGCAACAAGCTTTTCTCTGGGGGCAGGTGGGTACATTGTTACAGGGGTTGACTCTCCGGCTGTGCCGATGAATGAACTTTGGGCATATAATCAAATGATGAATAACTGGTACCAGAAAGCCAATCTTCCTGTCGCTCTGAGAATTTTCTCAACAGCCTTTTCGGTAGGCACAAAAGGATACCTTGGCTTAGGTGATTGGGGAGTCAGTTACGATGATTTATGGGAATATTCGCCCGATACCATATTCTCTGTACAGGAGAATCAATACCGAGTACAGACCACAGTTTACCCTAACCCGATAACTTCTTCGGGGTTTATTATCTTTTCCCAGAGCATTTCAAAAGCAAAATGCCAGATTTATGATGTTCAGGGCAGGGAAGTCAAGGAAGTGTCGGTATCAGGGATGAAGTATGAGATCAGCAAGAGCGAATTGATTCCTGGGATTTATATCTACCACATTATTGCCAATAACGGCACTATCGCCTCAGGTAAATTCGTCATTTTATAAGGTGGTGACCAAGATCAATTCATATTTGATCTGGTGATGTTTAAAAAAGTAAGCCGGTTCGAACCGATTTTTGAAAACAGCCCGATTTCAGCCCATTTGGGGAGCGTTCATCATAGGCCGGAGGTTATGAACGTTTTATCAATGAAATTTCCACAAGACACCCTTGTGTTTATCAAAGCTTTATAAGCTCATGCAGGGAATATATGTTCCGCACGTCAGCTTCAAGTTCTTTGGAAATCTCTACATTTGGGGGAGCCCAAGTGGGCTGGAGACAAAAATCAGTCTCCGGCCCTTTTTTATTTCCCCCGAAAGCCCCGTGTTCAGGGCAAAGCACCTCAACCGTCTCGCACAACCTTGTGGTTCGAACTGCCTCATTTTCGTAAATAACCGGATGCGGGAAAAATGAACCTAAAAGTTTCTGTTTTACGCTCACGCTGTTGCTTTTCGTAAAGTAGCGGTCGATCCCCCTGAACAGGTTGGTATCGTACTCCAGATAGCGGAGGAAGTGACCATCCGATAGCTCCACCCGCGTTAATTCCCGCTGTAAAGCCGAATTTTCTTCCTCGTAACTAAGGAGAACGAGGCTATTCATTCTATCGACCTGAGTGGGTTGAAACCGGGAGTGTACCTGTACAGGGTCATCTTGTCGGGTGAGGTTATCCTGAACGACAAGATTGTCATAACCGAATAGATGTCCTACCGACAATCTCGGGGCATTTTCGTATATTTACTATATGGGGATGCCCTTTTTCATGCGCGTAATGCTTCTTTGTTCCCTCTTTACACTGGTTGCATCCAATGCTAATGCACAGTCCAATCTTGTCCCAAATTTCAGCTTTGAGACAACTACCTGCTGCCCAACACAGGGGAATGAATTGTTTAATAGTTCGAATTGTGTTCCCACCTGGTTTAGCCCTACGTCCGGTACCCCAGATTATTTCAATCTGTGTTCTCCATCGTTAAGTGTGCCAAACACAACCATAGGGTATCAAAATGCTAAGACAGGGGGCGCGTTTGCTGGGGTCGCCGTACATGAAAACCCCAATGTCCGGGAGTATATAGAAATTCAGTTGTCAAGCCCGCTGGTATCCGGGAAAGACTATTGCGTCGAGTTTTACGTTTGTCTTGCGGAGTACTCGGGAATGGCTGCCGATATGATTGGTGCATATATCTCTTCAAGCATGGTTCAGCAACCTACCAATTTTAACCTACCGTATATACCGCAAATCTCCAATCAAGCTGGCAATCATTTGTTGGACACCATGAACTGGGTCTTGATTTCGGGAACATATTCTGCAACTGGAGGCGAGCAATATATTACTATTGGCAATTTCTACGACGATGCTAGCACTAGCACTGTTTCCCTTGGAATAGGCCCAATTTCATATTATTTTGTTGATGACGTCTCAGTAGTGGATTGTGGATGGACGGGGCTTGAAGAAGAATCGTATGCGGACCTTATCAGTGTTTTCCCGAACCCCTCTGCCAATCAGACAAACATAAGCTATACCCTTAAGGATGACGGCGAATTTATTCTTCAGGATGAACTTGGAAGGATTGTGTTGAAGCAACCGATACATAAGGGGAAAGAGGCTCACTTGACTTTTGACGTCTCCTCTCTTGCCGAGGGAATGTATTTCTGTAATGTCATTGAGGGTCGCATAGTAAGAAAAAGCGAGAAACTCTCCATCCTGCGGTAAACATGCAGTGCCTTTCGTCGGCAAACGGGATGTTTGGTTGCAATAAGCTTACCTTGTGTCAACAAGCGCCGATAGCGATATCCGAAGCTCCTTCGCGATTCTCCTGAGCATGTTGATTGAGCTGTTCACCTCGCCGCGCTCGATTCTTCCCACCGCGTTTTTCTGCGTTCCAAGTCGTTCCGCGAATTCCTTCTGAGTGGGGAACCTCTTCTTGCGGAGCTTCGATATACGTTTTCCAAGCCGTTTTAAGTAGTCCTTATCGTTCATTTGTTTAAAATATCCTTCTGGAAACCAGAAGATTACCTACTAAGATATAAAATTTTGTGAACCTATAGGCTATGTTTCCCGTAAACGTCGACCTGCCGGAATTGAGCAGACCACAAATATGTGGTTTTCGTTCCGCGACAGGTCTCGTTTTCCCGGCACTGGAAACCGAGGCGTAATTCACGCCCGTCCGAAATGGCGGCTATGTTTAACGCTTTTAAAACCAATGCCGATGAAAACAAACGTACAAATGCAGTGTCCGAAATGCGGAAATCCCATCGACGTGGATGCACTCCTCGTATCGCAGTTCGAGCAGTCAATCAGGAAAGACCTTGAGGTCGAGCTTCTCAAAAGGGAATCCGAACTCGATGAAAAGAAAAATGAATTTTCCCGATTGGCAAAGAGCCTAGAAAAGGAAAAGCTATGCATCGACGAACTCGTTAATTCCAAAGTTAAGGTCCAACTCGAATCAAGGGAGGAAGTCATAAGGAATGAAGTGGAAGAAGAAAAGTCCTTGCAACTACTTGAGCTCGAAAAAGAGCTACAAGACAAAACAAAACGCCTGAAGGAACTGAACGGGACCAAGGCGGAACTCGAGCGCGTGAAGCGGGAAAAGGAAGAGGCAGAAACGAGAATTACGCTCAAAAAGGAAAAGGAGCTGACGGAACGGCTCGAACAAGTCCGAGCGAGCGTAATCAAAGGACAGTCTCTACGAGCATTCCCTGGACTCCCTCGAACAAGTGAGTGACAGCCTTCAGCAGGTCATCATCAAAAATGATCAGAAGCTGCAATTTTCGCGGGTCTACGCTTATGACCTTTCTGTGAAAATTGAAGCGTACAGCGGAAAGTTTGAAAAGGATACCGCGCTAAAAAAGGACGCAGCGGTTTTTGATTCGCTGCTGATATTAAGCAAATCATATCTGATTGCTTCGCTCGCCCGTGACAGCTTGTGCGATCATGAGATCAATTCGCTTAACCGTCTTTTGGAAGTAAAGGACGTTCAGCTCTTAACAAAAGACTCGCTTGTCATGGACTATAAATCCACCGTCAGCCGTCTTATGTTTTCTGTTTCTGAACTAAGTGAAGAGATCATTTCCGCAAGAAAAAAACATAAACGTTCGCGTTTGGCTTCCAGAATCATTCTCTCTGCCGCAGCCGTAATTGCCGGAGGACTTACCATACGCCAAATGATCCATGACTGAAAAACTGTGCATCTTCCTTTTTACCCTCGTTTTCTCTCTTGCGGGATACCTTTTCTCTAAGCAAGTTGGCATGGAGCCTTCCGGCATTGTAATGGCTGTGGGTCTGGTCGGGGCTTTTTTAGGAGATCGAGTTTATCAGACTTTCTTTCAGAAAAACGACCGGGATGATGATCCCCCGGCAACAGGAGGGCTCGTCGCCGTATGAAAACCCCGATCACATATTACGGCGGAAAGCAGGCTCTTTTGAAATACCTTTTTCCGCTGATCCCCAAACACCGCATTTATTGCGAGCCCTTCTTTGGGGGCGGTGCTTTGTTCTTTGCAAAGCCGCGTTCGGAAGTGGAAATCATCAACGACAGCAACTCCGAAGTGATTAACTTTTTCAAAGTGGTGCAAACGAAGTTCCCCCAGCTTCAAAAACTCATCCGTAGTTCGCTTCATTCCCGTGAACTCTATCGTCAGGCAATGGTCGTGTATAAGAATCCGGATATGTTCACCGACCTGCGCAGGGCATGGGCATTATGGGTAGGAACCAATCAGGGATTTGCTTCGCTCATTGGTTCCTGGGGTTTTGGAAAACAGAACTCCAAGGAAAAAGCCCTTGCAAACAAACGCGAAGGCTTTACACGCGACTATGCCCGTCGGCTGGAGCAAGTGCAGGTGGAACACAACGATGCGCTTAAAGTGATCCAAAGAGCCGATTCGGGGGAAACCTTCTTTTACATCGATCCACCCTACATCGGTTCCGATCAGGGACATTATAGTGGTTACTCTGAAGAAGAGTATAAAAAACTTCTTGAAACTCTTTCCAAAGTGAAGGGAAAATTTCTTCTGAGCGGTTATCCCTCTAAACTACTCAAAGAATTTGCAAAAAAATACAAATGGAAAGTTCGGGGAATAAAAAAATCTGTAGCCGTCACCAAACTTACCGACAAAAAGAAGACTGAACTGATGATAAGCAATTACGATCCTGAAAACGTGCCTTTACTTTTCCCAAAGCTTCCCTCGGTCAAACAAATCGAACAGCAACTTAAACGATTAAAACTCGCTTCCTGATGAAAATAACCAAGACCAACTTTATGTACGTGATTCATAAGATCACCCCTGAAAACCTGCCACCGGAGCTTCTGCAAGCACATTTGTACCTCATGAAGATGACCGATGAGGGAAAGGACTGGTCCAGCCTTGAAACAAACGCAGGATTAAAGCGGGTAGCTGAGTTGGCCTTTCAAAAGCTGGGAGAGTTCATGGCAATGCAGGGCAGCCTTGACGGGAAACCCAAAGATTCTCCCGCTGTCCGTCAGGCCAAGAGCGATGCCATGATGTATGTTTTCATGGAACTGGATCAGCTTCAACGTATTTATGAATTGGAAAAGATGGCTGAGCAGGAATATGGCCTACTCCCGGAAATCAAAATTCGTAAAGCCGCTCTTGAAAAACAGATCAGGCTTCGAAAGAGGGATTTGAAAGGAAATGGGATATCCGGAAAGAAGTACGATCCAAGCGTAGAAATACGTTTTATCAAATGGTTCCTGTTTTTTCATAAACGGATCAGTAATCGCGGCGAACTGGCCAATTTCATCGCAGATCTGCAAGAAGCGATCAGGGAAAAGGAAATCCGCAAGACCTCGCCCTATGCCGCACAGATCACCCGGATTCAAAAGACCATTGTAGATCTGCATAACACTAAGAAGCAGAACCACAAAATCAAGATCAATGCGGAGTTCAAGGAAGAACTGGAAAAGATCATTCAGGATCATGAAAAGCAACAAAAATCCGATGAAGATGATGATATGATTAAGCCGGTCGATCTTTCCGGTCACGCGGACCCTTCTTCCACGGAAGGAAAAATCATGTCGAGCATAGAGTTTTCAAAACAGGAATTCAAAACCCTCGGCTTTACGGACAAATGGCTGGAACTCATTGGTGATCCATCCACTGCTTTTACGGCAATGGTGTTTGGAAAACCAAAAATGGGAAAATCATTTCTCTGCATTGACTTCGCGGGCTACCTCGCCCGGAATTTTGGCAAAGTCCTCTATGTTGCCAAAGAAGAGAAGCTCGATCTTACATTACAGCAAAAGTTGAAGGAAAAGGACGTGGCCCATGAGAATCTTTTTGTGAGCGATCACCTGCCGGAAGATTTGTCTGCGTATGATTTCATCTTCCTGGACTCGGTAAACTTGCTGGGATTAAATCCTGCCGCGCTTCGCACCTTACGCGAAAAGAATCCCGGCAAATCCTTCGTCTACATCTTCCAGACCACCAAGCTCGGAAACTTTCGGGGAGCGAATTCCTTTCAGCACGACGTGGATATCGTGATCGAAATCCCGAAGAAGGGAAAGGCGGTTCAGTTTGGGAGGTTCAATCAGGGTGGGGAGATGGTTTTTTTCGAAGAAGGGTCAATTGTGGTCAGTTAGATGGTCAATTGCTATACTATCATTCTTGCCGGGCACAACCTCTCTTCCATCGACCAATGCTTGTTTTCCTTCGTCGGACGCTTTGTGTGATGCACGATTTTATCTTACATTTGTTTGGCATCGAAAGGGAAGGAATGTCAAAGAGTTTTCGCTTTGTTTTCTTCCCTTTTTTCTCTATAAAACACTTTCAATTCTTCTGACATGAAAAAAATTGCAATTCTCGTTTTCCTTACCGGATTAAGCATTACTAACTATGCTCAAAGTACTTGCACGAGCGCAATAGTAGTTACTCCGTCAAGTACATCTTGTAACTTCATTACATATTCGACTCTGGACCCTGAAATGTGGTTTTCATTTCAGGCTACGAGTAATGCAGCAAGCATTAATATAAACAATGCAGCGACATTCGGTACGAATGCCCCGCATATTCATAGAGTCACATTGTACGCAGGTTCCTGTTCTGGATTAACTATCTTGGATGAGGATGAGTTAGGAGCGGTGAGTATAGCTAAGGAATTAAATATTGATGTAACGGAGCTCACATCCGGGAATACCTATTTTATCAAGGCTGAAAGGGCAGGATCAATGCCATGTCCGGGTGCAATATGTGGCATTGGCCCGGCAGTTTTTGATTTATGTGTTCGAAGCGTAAACCTATTCATACCTCCTGACGGGCAAGAACCACAAGGCAGTTTACTATATTATCAGAACAAAGGACAAATTCTGGGAACTGATAATATTCCAAGGACAGATATAAAAGCATATGTTGGAAACACTTCTCCTGCAATGTATTTTAGGAGCAGCGATGTCTCATTCGTTTATCACAAAGGTGATACTGTTGTCAGCGTGCCGGATACAGCATATCGCTTTGACATGACTTTTTTAAATGCGAATTCTTCAAGCTTTGTGTTTAAGGCTGGAAAAACTGAAAGCAAAGAAAATTATTTTGTGGGACACACAAAGGATGGAGTAATTAACTGTGAGGGATATCAAAGAATGGTTTATCCTGATATTTATAACAACATAGACTTTCAATCTTTTAGTAAAATTAATGGGGGAAATAAAAATTATTTTATAGTGCGTCCCGGAGGAAATTTGAATGATATTAAATTATTTTTTCCAGGTGTTTCTCAAATTCAACTTTCTCCTAATCAAAAAGAAATTACACTTGTAACACCACGAGGCATTTTAAAATTCGAAATTGATGATGCTTTTCGCATTCAACCTAACGGTTCTCAAAATCCCAGAAATGTTACGTTTAACATTTCTGGAAACCAAGTCGGATTTGATTTGAATTCTTCCCTTTCTTCTGGCGATATTCTAGTACTATCTTTTGGCCCTCCACTAACTATTCCACCAATTGCAGGAATAACAAATCATTGGTCGACTTATTTAGGTGGAGGCACCATAGATTATACCTATGATGTAACAATTGATGCCAGTAATAATGTATATTCTTGTGGGGAAACATGGAGTTCGCAAACTACTTTTCCTGTCACTAATGGTATCGATATAACTTATAATGGCAACGCAGATGGGTTTGTTGCAAAATTTAAACCTGATAGGGGCAGAGAATGGATTACATATTGGGGAGGAGCAAGTTCGGATATAGTTAGGTCTGTTACGTATATACAGCCTGCGGGAGTTGTGGCTTTTACGGGAAATACTTCGAGTTCACAAACCGCGCTCTTCCCGTTATTTAATCCTGGGGGTGGCGCTTATTTTGACGGCACGTTTATAAGTTCTGCCAGCTTGTTCGTTGCAAAGATAACTTCCGGAGGAAGTATCAATCTTTGGTGTTCTTATTTTGCACAGGGCAATACGGAAATACATACTTGTACCAGCGATCAACTTGGCAATATGTATATCGGCGGTGTAGTATTTGATTTTGGAGATGCGAATTTTCCAACAGCAAATCCTTCTGGTTCCTATAATCAATCGTATCAGGGCGGGGGTAACGATGCATTTATTTCAAAATTTGGCCCGACAAACGCGCTTATTTGGTCAACATTTTTTGGGGGTAATAATTTAGCTACAGGTGGAATCAGCGAAGAAACCAATGGCATGGTTACAGATGCTGCAAATAATTTGTATGTCACTGGAACTTGTGGAAGTTTTTCAACTTTCGATAATAGCCAAATACTTTCTCCGCCATGCACGACCAATCCAACACCATTCTTATTTCCATCCGTCGCGCCTATTGGAAATGCCTATCAACAGGGGAACCAAGGCTTACCCGGATTGGGAGATGCATGGATTGCTAAATTTAATCCAAGTGGCGGTATCATGTGGTCTACACTTTTTGGTGGTAATGGTACGGAAGTTTGGGACGGTACGGTACATAACTACGATGGGGTTGCCATTAACCCCTTAAACGGGGATATATGGCTTGTTGGCTCAAGCCAACCGGGAAGTAATTTCCCCATTGTACCTCTTACTGTTGCAGGAGCATATAACCAATCTATTCATATGGGTGGATATGATGCTTTCATTGCTAAATTCAATAGCTCATTTGAACTCAAGTATTCAACGCTCTATGGAGGCAGTGGTAATGACGGCGGTATGGGCATAGATGTAGGAGGAAATAAAGCATACATTGCCGGATGGACTGAGAGTACAAATTTTCCCCGTAAAACGAAAGGGGGAAGCTATAATCAATCGTCATTAGGTGGTCTTCGAGATGCTTTTCTTATTGAGCTTGGTCCGTCAGGAAAACGTACGTGGGCAACCTTTTATGGAGGAAGCGCACTCGACCACACTTGGGCATTTGCCGTTGATGCCACTGCTGATAATATAATTATTGGCGGAGAAACCGCAAGTAACAATTTTCCGGTTGCTGACCCACCGGGGCCTAACGATTGGACAGATATTAATTTAGATGGAAGCATAGATGGATTCATAAGCAATTTCAATTATGTGTGCTTTATTTGTCTGCGTGAAATGGAACCAGACGACCCTACTGTTGCTTACAATTACGATGGCATTACTTTGTTCCCTAATCCATCCTCAATCGCTATTACCGTAAAAACTGATTTTGTTATTCCTTATGAAATAATTGTCTACAACATGTTAGGCGAAATAGTTTATTTCGGCAAAAATATTGTGGAACAAGAAAGGGATATTGATGTTTCTGTTTTGCCATCCGGTATTTATGTGGTAAAGGCGACTGCTGGCGAAACAGTAGTTACAGCCAAGTTTATTAAAGAATAGAACTTGCTCCGGTTTTTTTTCATATTTCTGAGTTCACTGGTTTTTGTTCACACAAAAATCGATGCTCAAAATTTTTTTTCGGTAGGTAATGGTATCGGAGGCTGTGATGTAAGAACTTTATTTGCGGACACAGCAAGTAACATACTATATGTAGGTGGAGATTATATATCTGTAAGAGGATTAAATACGCAAGGGATAGCATCATGGAACGGCACACAATGGGATTCTCTCGGTTCGGGTTTGGATTATAATGGCATTTGTGCAAGATATGTTGCCGGTATAGTCAGATATCAAAATGAAATTTGGGTGTGTGGAGGAATAGATAGCATTGGTGGAAAAAAATTATGGTGGGGAGCACGATGGAATGGCACACAATGGGATTCTATTCCCGGTGGTACGCAATATTTCAACTACAATGGTATGATATGGAATTTTTATGTTTCTAATAACGAATTATATGCAATGGGCGCTTTCGACAGTATCGGTGGAATAGCTTCAGATAAAATCGCAAAATGGAATGGTAGTGCCTGGACATCCTTTCCTCCCTTAGATACAACAAGTGGTGGCTGGGCAATTACGTGCGCTTCAATGTATAATGGCGAACTATACGTAGGGGGAAATTTTGACAGTCAGATTGCATCAAACATGAAAGACATTGCAAAATGGAATGGTACAAACTGGCAATCTGTTGGAGGTGGTTTATCAGGAGCAAATACCGTGGTGGATGATTTGACAGTTTTTAATGGTGAATTATATGTATCAGGATATTTTCAAACAAGCTTTGGTGATCCTGGAAACAACATTGCAAAATGGAATGGAACTTCATGGTCCCAAGTTGGGACCGGTTGTGGGGGCGCAAATGTTTTTGCCATGAAAGAATACCGGAATGAATTATATGTTGGCGGTGCTATAAATGATGCAGGAGGAACTCCTGTTACCTATATCGCAAAATGGGATGGCTCTCAATGGTATGATTTAGGAAGTATTTTGGATAACACAGTCACGTCTTTTGCCGTTATGAATAATGCTCTTTATGTTGGTGGTGGATTTTGGAGTATTGATGGTGATACTCTGATGAGTGGAGTTGCAAAGTACGAGCCTCCAGTTGCAATTGAAACTTTATCAAGCGAGTATGGATTCTCAATTTTCCCGAATCCCAATCAAGGAATATTCACTTTGCTTTTAAAGACTATGGACGCAGAACTTTCCTTTTTAAATCTTTTGGGAGAAATAATTCATTTTAAAATAATAAATTCTGAGAACACTGAAATTGACCTTAGTAAAGAGGCAAAAGGAATTTATTTTGTTAGAATAGTTTGCGGGGATTGGATTCACACTGAGAAAATAATTATTCATTAATAAATACAATGACCAGGACAATCTGTTGTGCGAGTTTTGTATTAATTTGTTATCTTTCTACCAGCGCGCAAATTACTTTTCAAAAAATTCTAGCCGACACCGGACCACAACTTAATAAACCTGTCCGACATAGTTATTGCATCAACACGACAAATGATGGCGGCTATATAATGGGCGTAAATACGACGCCAACCTGTTTAGGACACGCGACAATTATTAAAGCAGACGCTAACGGTGATACAATTTGGACAAGAACATTTGATTTCAATGGAACAGAAAATGTTTACTCCATTGAACAAACAACTGACGGGGGATACATTGTGGGAATAACCGATGGCACTATACGTGCTATCAAAATAGATGCAACCGGGAATTTAATCTGGTCAAAGCAATATGACTTGGGTTCATCGGGCAATATAACCGTTCATCAAACTTCAGATGGCGGATATATTATTGGTTGTGGTACCAGTCTTGGAGCAGGTATGGGTGACGGACGTCTCATTAAGACAACTGCAACAGGCGATACACTGTGGGCAAGAACTTACGGAGGCACACAGTCCGATGATTTTAAGACAGCTATTCAGACATCTGACGGAGGATATATTGCCGTAGGGAGAACAAGGTCGTTTGCAGTGGGCGGCGGAATAATGGATGGCTATGTTGTGAAAACGAATTCCACTGGCGACACTTTGTGGACTAGGGTTTATGGAACACCAAGCACGGACGACATTCGTTGTGTTCTTCAAACCAATGGAGGATATGTTTTTGCTGGTACAAGGGATTTTAAAATTATTTTATTCAAGACGTCCCCAACAGGAAATATTTTATGGACTCGACAATTTACGGATAGCAGCGGAAATGCTGATTACTCATTGGCATTGGCGTCTGCGCCTGACGGTGGTTTTGCAATAACGGGCAGTTCTATGAATTCAGGAAATGGAATGGATGTTTTTCTTTTAAAAACGGATACGGCAGGAAATTATCAATGGTCAAAGTTTTATGGAGGTCTTGGAATTGACCACGGATATTCACTTCAATCTACTCAGGATGGTGGATATATAATTTCGGGGTCGTATTATGGACCGCAGGGATGCAATGCCCCCGAAGCAGGAGCGTATTTGATAAAAGTTGATGCGTCAGGCACTTCTCCGTGTAAAAGTTCAGCCGCAAATTTCATTCAATCATCTTTTTCATTCATGATTGGGCAGGGCGCAATTGTTGGAAGAGGGGGCGTTGTAAATACCGCTATTCCTATTGTTTCGTACACTTATTTTGAAGACAGTACTTTTTGTTTTTTCGTTGGGGAAAACGAATTAAACAATATTTACGATTTTATCAACGTTTATCCTAACCCCTCCAATGGAAAATTCATAATCGAAGCGAAAGGAGATCTAATTATTTACAACTTACTTGGGGAAATAATTATTTCTCAAAGAATAGTTTCTGATAAAACAGAAATTGATTTAAGAGGAGAAGCGAAAGGAATTTATTTCATTCTTGTAAATTCAGGAAAAGGAATTGTCACAAAAAGAATTGTCATTCAGTAAACCAAACACTATGAAGAAAATTATCCTCTCAGTAATTTGTTTGTCTTCCCTCATTGCATTTAACAGCTGTCAGAAAGAGCCTTTAGCCTGTTTCAATGCCGATTCGTATGATGTTAACATTGGTCAAACGGTAACTTTCACAAGTTGTTCGGTTGAGGCGGACAAGCTGAAATGGGATTTTGGCGATTGAACCACTGCCGAAGGCAATACCGTTACTCATTCATACGCTACTTATGGTGATTATAGCGTAAAGCATATAGCAGAAACGAAAAACGGAAAGCACTCAAGCGTTGCTTATCGTACCGTAAAGGTAAACCCCATATACGCTTGGATTGGAACATGGAGTGCCGCATCAGCCTGCGGAATGGGACAGTCAAGCTACACCTCTGTAATTACAAGAGTAGATACCGATAGCATTTCCATCTCCAACTTTTTGGGATTGGGTTGGGATTTGCACGCTCTTGTAATGTTTACCAACACCGATTTAATGTTCAGTCAGGATGCTTTTGCTGACGTCAACAATAAACACTATGATGTTTACGGACAGGCGCAACGAACAGGAAATGTGATTTCAATGACCTATAACGTGAATAACCAAGCATATTATGCTGCCGAGGCCGTTCCTTGGTTTTCAGATAACTGCACGGCGGTGCTTACGAAGCAATAATCCTATTTAATTATTGAGGATATTGCCAAGGACCCGTTAGTGCCAATGCCAACAATAAATTGTCACCTTTCCCGTTAGTACACAAGTGATAATGCAATACAAGACACTTCTCTGGACAACGTTTCTGCTCCTGATATTTGGACACATAAGCGGACAACCTACGTGGATTCAAAAGGCGAATTTTCCAGCAGCCATGTTAAGACAAGGTGCTAGTGGCTTTACAATCGGTAATTATGGGTATATTGGTTGTGGCTATGACGGAAATGTTTTTCTGACTGATTTTTGGAAATGGGATCAATCAACAGATGCGTGGTCACAAATCGCGAATCTACCTTCCGTTGGACGAGCAAAACCAATGACCTTCAGCATTAGTAATAAAGGGTACATAGTTGGTGGTGGAGGCCCAATGTTTACAATTTACGATGACTGTTGGGAGTATGATCCTATCCTAAATCAATGGATGCTCAAGGCAAATTTTGGTGGAGGCACAAGAAACCTAGGAGTTGCATTTTCTATTTCAGGGAAAGGATATGTGATCACTGGCCAAGGAGGGACAGTGATTGACATGAAAAATGATCTTTGGGAATTTGACCCTATTGTAAATAATTGGACGCAAAAAACCGATTTCCCACTTGGAAAAAGAGTTATGGGGGTTGGCTTCTCTGTCGGAAATATGGGATACTTCGGAATGGGAATGGATTCCAGCGCAACGATGCACAATGATTTTTGGCAATATGATCCTTTTTTAGATATTTGGACTCAAGAAGCTAACTATCCTGGCACTGCGTTATCACAGGCAGCCGGTTTTGTAATTAACAACAAAGGATATGTTTGTACCGGTGCAGACCCCAATACTGGTTTTACAAATGATTTTTATGAATACGATCCTGCAACAAATTTGTGGAATCAGTTGCAAGGGCTACTCACACCACCTAGATGCAACGCTGTCGGATTGTCAATTGGCTCGAGGGGATATGTGGGACTAGGAAGTATTTCCAGCAGTACTTGGTTAAAGGATTTCTGGGAATGGAATCCTAATGCAACTGGAATTCAAGAACCAATTAGTCAAAGTAGTATTTCATTATATCCAAATCCCTTTTCTGAACAGACGACTTTGTCGACACACAATGTGCTAAACAACGCCACTCTCACCGTTTACAACTTACAAGGGCAGACAGTAAAACAAATAAACAGTCTCGATGGTAAAGCAATTATTTTCTACCGAGACAATCTTCCGGGAGGATTATATTTTCTTCAACTAGCACAAGACAGCAGGGTAATTGCCACGGACAAACTTGTAATCACCGACTGACGTGTATTGCTTGCAACTCGGTAGGTATAGTAAGGCCACATTTCGCCATCAAACTAACGTGGTTCGAACCGATCTTTGAAAACAGCCCGTTTTCAGCCCATTTAGGGAGCGTTCATCGTAGGCCGGAGGTCCTGAACATTTTATCAATGAAATTTCCACAAGACACCCTTGTGTTTATCAAAGCTTTATGAGCTCGTGCATGGAATATATGTTTTTCACGTCAGCTTCAAGCTCTTTGGAAATGTCTACATTTGGGGGAGCGGCGAAGTAGACCGCCTGCGGCGGACACTTCGCCGTCCCGAAGTGTGCGAGTGAAGCGAGCTCTACTTCGGGACGATAATACAGGCCCCTGCAGAATATTGCAGGGGCTTCTTTTTAGCAGGGATTCAGCGAAGCGGCACTTCCCTGTACATTGGGGCATATCCGACAATAAACGTTTACCTCCCGTTTTTAAAACCCCGATGTCGTTTACTTTGGCAGATGATGCCCCTTCCATTTTGCGTTTACGTATTGCAAAGCCGGAAAGACAAAATGCGATATATAGGCTACACAATGAATCTTGAGAAACGATTAAGGGATCATGCTGATGGTAAAACCAAAAGTACCGCACCTCGCAGGCCCTTTGACCTCATCTACTGCGAGTTCCATACCAGCAAATCCGATGCAATGCGAAGGGAGCGTTATTTTAAAACGGATTCGGGAAGAAGGACATTGACATTGATGACAAGGGGTGGGCACTGCACTCTTTAGAATTATAAGATGACCTGCTAATGAGCGAAGTCGAATTGCCGAAGTCCCGGCCCGGGGAGCAGAAAACGGAACGCGCCTTTTGGCGCGTTTTGTTTTTCAGTTTACTGAGCTGGGCGAGAAGCCTGTTTTAAGCAGAACTTTATTCAATAATAACTTTTATGATTTCTGTTATTCCCGCTGCATTAGAAACGCGCAGAAAATAAATGCCTTTTGATTTGCTTCGCAAATCTATTTCGGATTGGTAAACTTTTTCTCCAATCACATTGTAAATTTCTACTATTTCCTCTCCTTTGAAGAGGGTTAAGGAGAGATGAAACACGCCAGAAGAGGGGTTGGGGGAAATAGAAATGAAGCTTTCGGGATCAGTTTCATTAATTTCCGTTATAGTATTTGCCCATTTTGTAACAAACACATCTTCAAAACCCGCCGAAGTTAGGTTATAGACTGTGTTGATCGGTGATCTGCCCTTTGTTCTCAGTAAAACTTAAAGAACACGGCTCAGAAGGAAATTCGCCGGCGTACAGTGTAAAGGCGGAAAGATAACATACAGCATTCAGTAGAAGAACAAAGGCTCGGCGGAACATAGAACAAGTATAGCGATTTTTGAGGGTTCAGTTGCTAAGAATGATCTTTCCGGAGGCTTCGATCTCATTTCCATCCCTAACCCGTATTAAATAGATCCCACCAGGCTTATCGTGCAGATCAATGACAATACTTCCGTTTCCTTTGACCTCGGTTTGATAAACATTTTCCCCAAGTACGTTATATATTTCAATCTCCCCTAAGATGGTTTTTGTATCTATCGTGAAAACTCCATCAGATGGATTTGGATAAACTGTTATTCCTTCTTCGTAAAAAACAATTTCCATCCCCGTATTCAGACAAGACCCAAGCTTTACGAGGAATGCATCCTGCGATCCTCCTCCGTAAGTATTTTGAAAACCGAAGTATGCAATGGCATTAAAGCTATAGGTGCGACCCGATAAATAAAGATCTCCGTTCATATCCACTGCTACGCATAAACCTCTGTCACCACCTGAGCCTCCCCAATAAGTAGAACAAAACCTGTTTCCGGCAGGATCAAATTTTGCAAGGAAGGCGTCATTAGCCCCTCCTCCATAACCGTTCTTAAACCCGGCATAAGAAATGTACATGTTGCTGCTGGTATATCCTGCAAGATAAATATTGCCAAGTGTATCAGTAGCTAAGCTGTAACAATCTTCCGTTCCCGGCCCGCCAAAATATGTGGCCCAGGTTCTTGTCCCGCCGGAATCAAATTTCACAAGAAAGTCGTCATAGGTCCCACCGCTGTATGTGTTTTGATAACCGTTGAATGCAATGTTACTATCGCTTGCAGTGAAACCAGCAAGGTAGATGCTGCCGGAATGAGTTGTGACGCTTACTCCAGCGTCATCACCTGATCCTCCGTAGTAAGTCGACCAAAGACGCAGTCCGTTTTCATTGAACTTAACAAGGTATCCGTCCCAGGATCCTCCTCCGTACGTGTTCTGATGCCCGCCTGAAGCAATACCGCTCGCGCTTCCTGTAAGACCGGTTATATAAACGTTACCTACATCGTCGGTTGCAATGCCATATACACCATATTCAAACGAGGGGCCACCATAATATGTGCCCCATATTCGATTACAGCTTCCGTCAAATTTCACAAGGAATGCATCGTAAAACAGAGCGTTGGTGTTTTGATGACCGTTGAATGCAATTCCATCGTTGCTGTTTGTCATTCCTCCAAGATAAATATTGTCGGATCGGTCCGTTCGCACAAACAATCCCTCATCGCTGGCCATTCCTCCGTAATATGTAGCCCAGATCCTGTTTCCGTTCTCGTCAAACTTTACAAGAAATGCATCCTCGGTCCCGCGAAGTGTATCCTGAAAACCGTTGAAAGTAGAAATACCCGAAGCGCTTGTCGTGGAACCGGCCAAATAAACATAGCCTGAATCGTCCAGATCGACCGTACTCCACTCTTCTGCGCCTGCTCCTCCATAATATGTAGCCCAAATTCGATTGCCCGCGCCATCAAATTTTACCAGGAATGCATCGCTTGCTCCTCCTCCGTAAACATTTTGAAATCCGCCAAAGGCAATTGCGGAATCGCTTGTCGTCTTGCCGGCGATGTAAACATTGCCTGAATCATCTGTCGCAACACTAAGTGCCTCCTCGAAACCCAGAGAGCCATAATACGTGGCCCAGATGCGGGAGTTTTGCGCGAATGCTGACGAACAAAAAAACACAAAAAGAAGCAGGAAATAAATAGCCCTCATTCAGGACTAAGATACCAAAAAGTTACTTGCCTTTTAGATTCAACGCATCCGTAAGAAGGAGCCCGCTAAATCCTCGACTTTACATTTTGATAGAGGAATGGGCTTGGTGATCCAAAACGCAGGCATATCTCAAAACCTCCCCTTCCTGCGGTTGCGGAGGTAAGGGAGGAAATATTACTGTCGTAGCTAAGCCCCAAAGTGTATTTATCCATTTCAAGAAGGAGACAGGGAATAAGCGCATCCCGATTACGATAGAAACAGCCAAGTGAAAACATCGTTCCTTTGATGATCCCGGTATACTTTGATTCTTCTTTAATTTTATACTTGATCATAGTTCCGAAAGTAAATTCCATTTGAGTTCCCTGTATCATATACAGGAATGAAGGCGCTATGGAATAGTGTGAGTTCTTGATCCCAAAGATCATGTTGCTGTGAATCGTATACTTTTTGTGTAATTTTTCCGGAGTGTCAAGAAAAGAATACTTCGGCTGATTTATGTGAGATAGTGAAATACCGAGGTTGATGAATTTCTGATCATTCGCCGTCATGTAGCGACCCGCTTCTCCGTAACTCCACAACAACCCTCCGCTGTAATCGGGAAGCAGGAAATTCCGAGTTGAGAATGCTTCACCCGAGGAGTTATTGGGGTCATACATTCCGCCTGAATATTGATTATTCCATCGCAGATCCGTTGGGTCAATGCTCCGTTGGATCAATCCGCCCATAATTCCGGCAGATAAAGTGTTCTTTTCATTGAGCAAAATATGATATGCAATACTCAGAGCGGCGTTATTTGTCTTCATATTCCCGTCTCCGGCTTTATCGGAAAATAGATTGATGCCGAAGGCAAGTCCCTTGATGAGCTTTTTCTTATAACCTTCTGTCATCCTGTTCAGCTTTACCCAGCTTTTCTGATTCAACTTCATCTCGAGACTCACCTGGGCTGTTTGGAATGCATTCATGGAATGCCATTGATCCTTGTAGTTCAGCGTAACCTGCAGATCCTTGTATGCACAGGTCAGGGCGGGGTTCAGGGGAAGACTTGAAAAATTATATTGAGAAAAATGTACGTCCTGCCCGAGGCAGGCAAGAGGAAGTACTGTGCTTAGCAGCAAAAAGAAAGCTCTGAGTTTGAAATTCATGGTTTCTAATCTAAAGTTCAATGTCCAAAGTCCAATGTTATTTGTTGTCTGTTCCCTGTTCCCCGTTCCCTCTTCCCTACCTTAAAAGACTTATATTTCCCTTCTGTGAAAAAGGCTCGCCACCGATCAGTTTCGCAACAAAATAGTAAACAAATACGCCTGAATTAAGCGGCTTTTCACGAAACAACCCGTCCCAGCATTTTGTGAGATTCTCGGATTCAAATACTTTTTCTCCCCATCTGTCGTATATTTTCAGGTTGAAACCGTCGATACACAAGTTCGCGGGTATGCACAATTGATCATTGGTTCCGTCATTGTTTGGTGAGAAGGCATTTGGCAGTAGCGTTTTCAAAATTTCTTCACCACAAGGTATCTCAACAAGAATAGTAAGGCATGCTATGGCAGTGCATCCGTTCGTATCGGTGATCGTTACGCAATAATTTGTGGTCTGTTGCGGGCTTGCGATCGGGTTTTGACAAGTGATGCAACTCAAACCGGTCGACGGGCTCCAGGAATAGGAGCCTCCGCCTGTCGCGGTTAATTGGGAATTCCCACCCAAAGTTATTGTTGTAAAGGATGCGGAGGCGGTTGCTGTTGGTCCGTTTACAATAATCACATTTATCGATTGCGTTTGTGAGCAACCAGCTGCATCTGTAACCGTTACCGTGTAAGTTCCTGCCCCAAGGCCCGTAGCTGTCTGCGTTGTTTGACCATTGTTCCACAGATAGGAATAAGCAGGTGTTCCGCCTGTCGGGTTGGCCGCTGCTGTTCCGGTACTGGCTACACAACTCGTTTCGGTAGAATTCATGATGATTGAAATAGCTTGCGGACCCGTGATGTTCACAGTCTGTGTTACAATACAATTATTCGCATCCGTAATGGTCACCGTATATGTTCCGGTGGAAAGATTAGAGATGCTTGTTGTCGTGCTTCCGGATGGCGCCCATAAATAAGTTAATGTTCCTGTTCCACCGCTTGCCGTTACGCTTGCGCTACCGTTATTATTTCCGCAGGTCGTGTTGATGGAAGATGTATTTGCCGTTATGGGTGGTGGCTCTGTAATCGTAACTGTTGCGGTTGCGGTTAAGCTTCCGGCATCGGTGATCGTGACGGTATAAGTACCCGCACAAAGCCCTGTTGCAATTTGACTGGTCTGTGAGTTTGACCAGGTATAGGAGTATGGCATTGTTCCGCCGCTCGGATTAGCAGTTGCGGTACCGGTACACTGTGCATTACATAAAATGTTTTGTGAAGCGACGGTAACAGTTGGAATGATGTTGCACATACATGGCGCGTTTATGAATTTCATGATGTAGCCGTCGTCCGCCCCTCCGTTAAACGTGCCGTCGTAATAAGTGGTTCCTCCCGGATTGGCCAATGGATAGGTGCTGTTGCTGACAACCGATCCCCATTCTCCTGCAACAAATAAATTATTATTTCCATCCAGGGCAAGCGCTTCTCTGAAATCCCAGCCATCACCGCCGATATAGGTTGCCCAGAGTCTTGTTCCATTGTTATCAAATGCAACCAGTGCAATGTCTCTCGCGGCTCCGTTATACGAGTTATCAAAATATCCTCCGTCACAGGATACCTGGGTAGGAAGATCGGTTGATTGTGTTGTGAAACTTACATACAAGTTGGAACAGCTGTCAACAGCAAGGTTATCGAAGGTCCAAAAGTATTCGTAGGCGCTGCCGCCATAAAAAGTGGCCCATTGGCGATTAGCCAAATTATCAAATTTGAGAATGAACGCGTCATATTGTCCGCCCCCGTATATTCCCTGGTAAAAGGTTCCGGAATTCTGTAGGGGAAAGTTGGAAGATTCTGTGTAACCTGCCACGTAAACACTTCCGTTACCATTCGTTACAAGTGAACATCCCCAGTCGTACCCGCTCCCGCCATACCAGGTTGCCCAAAGGCGGTTACCCGCATTATCAAATTTCAAAATGAAAGCATCGAACGATCCTCCACCGTATGCGTTTTGAAAAAAGCCCGGACAGGTACTGCAAACCGGAAAAGAGGGCGAGTCGGTATAGCCTGTTATGTAAACATTACCACTAACGTCAATAGCAATGGCGTGGGCAACTTCATTGCCTGAATCTCCATACCATGTTGCCCAAAGAAGATTGCAGGAATTATTGAACTTCAATATAAAGACATCATTAAAACCTCCCCCAAAAGAAGGTTGGAAAAATGTTCCTGAATTCAACACAGTAAAATTGGTGGATAATGTGTGACCGGTTACGAATACGTTTCCGTTGTTATCTGTAGCGATTGAATAACCAACGTCCCACGCATTTCCTCCATAATAAGTGGCCCAAAAGCGGGTACCGAGATTATCAAACTTCAGCAGGAATACATCCTGCCCTCCTCCGATCACGCCCTGGAAAAAACCGGGACAAGTGCCGCAAAGTGGAAAATCAGGAGAATCGGTATCTCCTGTAATAAATACGTTCCCACTCGCGTCCGTTGCAATAGAATTCCCCGATTCATAACCCGATCCACCGTAATAAGTTCCCCAGAGAGGGGTTCCCGCATTATCAAATTTCAAAATGAAAGCATCTGCCCCCCCGCCAACATAAACTCCCTGATAATATGTACCCGAGTTCCAAACAGGAAAGTTAGGGGAATCCGTATACCCCGTTACGAACAGGTTTCCGTTATTATCGGTATCCATGGACATCGGACCATCATAACTTCCCGTACCGCCATAGAACGTTGCCCACCAGAGTGCTGGGTCAATGATAAGGAGAGAGCCATGTGGCAATTTGCCGGAGTCCAAACCCGGAATATCAAATCCAATATTAACCTCAGTACCACCATGGTTATTACTTTCAAAGGAAAGTTGTTTGAATTTACTTTCGATCGGCAGATCGTTCAAGAAGGATTCGGGAGCCTGTTCGGTCAGGTTTCCGTAGGCGGTATTAAGTTGTAGTGATCCGTTTGCAGCAATGTCAAGCGTGGTCTTGGAAGAATACACCAATTGTATCTGCCTGTGATCAGCTCCGGGATGAACTATAAAGTCGTACTTGAATCCTTTTTTTGTGCTGTTGTAAAATACCCAATCAATACCCGGATAAACATCCTTGATCGTGATTTTCTCGTACGACTTTACTCCATAAATACCATTCGGACAATGTCCGTAAAAGAAATTATAGTGTTCAGGGTGAGCTTCTCCTTTGAGAATATTTTCCTTCTTAATGTTTGAGTCTTTCAATTTAACATCAACGCGTTCCCAACGGCATTTGATCTCCTCTCTTCTGGCTTTTTGTTTAGCGGTGGGATCTTTGGCGCTCTTAAACTCACTGCGCTCTTCTTCCTCTTCTTTCAGAAATACATAAGTGAGTCCGGTCTCTGTAATGTAGAGCGCTAACCCCGGACCTTCTGCTTTGAAAAGTACAAATTGAACAGGAAGCCCATTCATATCAGACATTTGTCCTTTGTTTTCCATAAAACCCTTAGTAGTTGCTGCGCTCAGCCAATGCTTTGCCTTCTCGTCGGGCATGGCATTTCCGGCTCTTATTCCTGCGGGATCTATAACTGTCGCGATGGTAATGAACAGCAAGAGAATAGTTGTTCTCATTAGACCAAATGTCTATCCACGGGATGGGAAGACCAAACCATTATTGTGTTTATGATAATAATACTAAATGAATTTACTAATTTAGTATCTTATATATATACTTGATAATCAAATAATTCATTAATTTTTCTGCTAATAATAAATTATAATACCAATGGCTAAAAAGGCTGGTTCCGATCTGTTTGACCTGATTCATTCCATGAGTAAGGCTGAGAAGCAGACCGTATGTCTTGTAGCCGGCTATTATTCCCGGGGCAGTAAGAAGTATATGCATCTTTTCAGGTTAATGGAGAAGCAAAGAAAATTCGATGAAGAGAGAATAAAAAAGCTGCTTCGAAGGGAAAAGATCAAAACACCGCTTGCACAGTTAAAAGCGTACTTATTGGATCTCGTATTGAAAAGTTTGCGATTTCATCATTCGGGAAAAACGACGGATGGACAGCTTAGGAATTTAGTAGCCGACAGCGAGATCTGTCACCGGAAAGGATTGAATGTCCTTCGGGATAAAATATTGAGAAAGGCAAAACGCCTTTCCGCGCAGCATGAAAAATATGAGTCGAGCTTGTTGGTACTGGAAAGAGAATGGGATTATTCAGCGCCTGGATCGATGCGAATACTTGAGGAAGAAGCAAGCGCATGGAAAAAAATAGCTGCAAAAAATGAGTTTCGTCAACTGTTCCTCAAAACACGGCAATTAATGCGTGAGGGCGAGATAAGAGAAGAGCATTTAAATGCGGAATGGAATCAACTCATATTGAATAGTGAAATGGATCGCACAATAGTACCTGTCGGATTTGAGGAGTCGTATAATTACTACAGAATATGGAGGCTTTACTATGAGAGAATGAATGATCTTGCAAACTGTGATTCCTGCCAGGATCTGATCATTTCCAAATTGGAATCCCGCCCCCAATGGATAAGGGAGAACCCCGAAAAATATATGAGCCAGTTGAATAACCAGATCGTAAGCAGCGGAAAGATCAGAAATACCGGGAAGGCCGCGGAGGCAATGAATAAGCTGGCCGGTATGCAGGATTGGGACTTAAACCGACTGGAAAAGCATAAGCGCAATAATTATATTATCCTGGGTTACAGCAACATTCTCTTTGGTCTCATTCATGCTGCCAAATTTGATGAATTGGGAACTGCAATTGCTCCAGCTTCAGAATTTGTAAAGGCGAATGATGCAGATTCACAATACAGATCCACCCTATATAACGCACTTTCTGCTGCAAATTTTCTGAAAGGCGACCATTCAACGGCGTTGTACTGGAATAATTTGTTCTTAAACGAACCCCAAAAATATCACCGGGATTCCGAAGCGGTTGGGAGAATATTCAACCTGGTATTGCACTATGAATTGGGCCATGATGATCTGCTGCCTTATATAACGCGGGCTGCTTATAGATCTTTATATAAGAGCAAACGATTGTATAAAATGGAGGACACCATCCTTAGTTTTATCAGGAATAAAATGCCAAAGGCAAACTCAACAGCCGAACTCACAGGGTTCTTTAAAGAATTGAAAACGGAATTGACGGAAGTCGCAAAAGATCCATTTGAAGCAAATGTGCTTGAGGATTTTGATTTTATCGCATGGCTGGAAAGTAAGATCGAAAACCGTCCAATGACCGAGATCCTGTCGCGCAGGAATAAACCCTGATATATAGCACTTAGATATCCCGGCATTTTTAACGTATCTTTGGTATAACTTCATCACCTAACATCCAAATGAAAAAGACCCTTCTTTCCTGCCTTATTGCATCAGCCCTCTGTGATGCATACGCCCAACCCCTTGTAACCAACCTTGGTCTTTCCGGTAATATGTTCACTTCCGCATTCGGAACAAAGACGCATATCTGGGCGGATCCGAATCTCAATACCATTGTTTATATACACCGGGGATGAACTCCTACGGGGGATCCCAATACAGGCTACCTGCGATACGACTTTTCTAAGGACGGGGGTCTGACCTGGGCCAATAATATGGGACCGATTTTTACAACGCCTACCAACACAAACGCTGCGCGTTACCCTCAATGTGTCATTTATAACCCGCCTTTGAATATCGTTCCCGACAGCGCCTTCATTGCTTATTATGCACCTTGTGCCAATCCTACGCAATGGAATTCACAGATATATGGGCGAGCACAACTAGGGGGAACAATGTCATGTGTGCAGCGTGTGGATTCTTTCAATGCAGGATTCATGGCCTGGGTCCCTGAAGAACTTTCATTGACTCAACAAGGAAATTCCTGGATAAGCGATATGTCAGCAGATTCAAACAGCGGTTACTTTAGGGATACGATCTACCTTTCCAAAGGAACGTGGAACACAGTGACAAAAGATTTCGATTATACACGTAACAGAATGTACCTGCCGCTCAACCCGCTTCCGGCGTCCATATTTACCAACCGGGCTTATGCAGACCATCGACTGGCTTTTGCTCCTAACGGAACAACCGGGTATATCGCTGTACTCGGGCACAACACATCTTACAGTTCAGTGGATTCCTCTTTTTATCCTATCCTTTATAAGACTACAAACGGAGGCATCACATGGAGCGGGGCAACGAATGTTTCCCTTGCTGCAGTAGGAATGCTTCTTGGAATCTCCGCGCCAACGTTCACAACCGGAACGGAACTGGATATGGTAGTTGATGTAAACGGAAACCCGCATATTGTTACAACGGTCGGCAGGTCAGACGGCTCATGGGGAATGGACTCCACTTATGGCAATTGGGGCGTTGTGGATATCTGGAGCCCGAACGGAGGAGTAACATGGAATCTGACCTTGCTGCACAAGCCACATCGTCTGAGTGTACTCTATCCTGTCCCAAGTACAATTGAAGAATTCACACGTCCACAGGCAAGTATAAATTGGGCAGGGGATAAGGTCTTCTTCACATGGTATGTGACCGATACTACTCTTCACCCTGTTTCCAATAACAGCATGCCGGATGCATTCATCAAAGCAATGGATGTTGTTTCAGGGCTCTGGACCGACAGCATTAATATTTCCAACGGAGTTACAAACGCCGCAGGAGAAATGACCTTCGGTGTTACTTCGCCTTATGTCCTTAACGTAACACCAACATCGTATGAAATTCCTATCGCCTTTAACCGCGCGACGGTTCCCAACGACATGTTTCAGCCCGGCCAGCATAAATATCTGGGGAATTTCACATTGAATAATACAGAATTCAATAAGGTTGGAAATACGGTTACGGTGGGTATCTCCTCAGAAGATGATCAACAACAATTCTCCCTTTCACAAAATTTTCCTAATCCATTCAACGGCATAACAAATTTTCAAATGGATCTTTCAAAATCATCATACATATCCATTGTCGTTTCCAACTTGCTTGGAGAAACGGTATTGTCTGAAACAAATAAACCGTACACAGCAGGAACGCATACCCTTACCGTTGACGCAAGCAAATTTTCGCCGGGTGTTTATTTTTATACTGTGAAAGCTGCAGAATTTAAGATAACAAAAAAAATGATCGTGAAATGATCAGCTTTCAGCTTCCTTATCCAAATGCTGCTGTACAATATCGATCGCGTTGGTGATCACATCGCTTAATGCAGTGATGAACGTATCTTCTTTCGCAATACTGATGGCGTGTTTTATCGCATCCGTTTCCTTTGGAATACTCTCATAAGTAATATTTCTGTTCGCGGATCTGATCCCTTCAATAATTAAGTTGATGATCTCTTCCTCGGTACGTCCGCGTAAGTGTTTTTCCTGCCGGATAATGATGTGATCGAACATGCGCGCCGCAATGGCCCCGCATTCTTTAATATCACTGTCACGACGGTCCCCAACCCCCGCAATGATCCCTACTTTGTGCGGGGATTGAATGTTCTGTAGAAAATCCTCTATTCCGAGGTAACCTGCAGGATTGTGCGCAAAGTCGATCATTACCTTGAACCGTTTGAAATTGAATATATTCATCCTTCCGGGGGTCTGCGCCGCGCTTGGGATAAATGTTGCCAGGGATAGTTTTATATCATCGGTCTTAAATCCCCATAAATAACCGGCTAAGGTTGCGGCAAGAACGTTCGAGATCATGAATTTCGCCTTGCCATTCAAGGTGAGTGGAACGTGCGTAGCTTTTTCAACGCGCATCTTCCAGTCGCCTTTTTTTATAGTGATAAAACCGTTTTCGTAAATGGCAGCAATGCCTCCTTTTCTGCAGTGGTTTACAACCACATCACAATGCTCGTTCATAGAAAAGTATGCGATCTTACAATCCAGGTCTTCAGCAATGGCGACACAATTCTCATCTTCGGCATTTAACACCGCCCATCCGTCTTTCTTAACACTATTTACCACAACGGCTTTGACACGCGAAAGATCTTTCAGATCCTCAATGTCGCTCAGGCCCAAATGGTCTTCCTGGATGTTTGTGATGATGCCAATATCACATCGGCTAAAGCCTAATCCTGCACGTAAAATTCCACCACGGGCGACCTCTAAAACAGCAAATTCGACAGTAGGATCCTTCAAAATAAATTCAGTGCTGATAGGTCCGGTAGTATCCCCTTTTTCAAGCATGTGATTTTGAACATAAATTCCATCTGAGGTTGTGAAGCCGACTTTATAACCATTATTTTTTACGATATGAGCAATAAGGCGTGTAGTGGTTGTCTTACCATTCGTTCCGGTTACGGCGATGATCGGGATACGCGACGACTTTCCCGGGGGATACAACATATCAAGAACCGGGGCAGCCACGTTACGTGGCAATCCTTCAGCAGGGGCAAGGTGCATACGAAAGCCGGGTGCAGCATTCACCTCCAGCACCACACCGCCGTTTTCTTTTAACGACTGCGTCAGATTGTTTGCCATGATATCGATCCCGCAGATATCCAGGCCGATCACACGTGAAATACGTTCAGCTAAGAATATATTTTCGGGGTGCATCATGTCGGTCACATCGATCGATGTTCCGCCTGTGCTGAGATTGGCGGTAGATTTTAGAAAAACAATTTCTCCGGCCACAGGAATGCTTTCCAGCGTATACTTTTTCTTCTTCAGCAGATCCAGCGTATCCCGGTCAACCGTAATTTCAGTAAGCACTTTTTCATGACCGTAGCCCCTGCGCGGATCTTTGTTGACCTCGAGGATCAGTTGTTGAATATTTTTTTTACCGTCACCCACTACGTTTGCAGGTACACGCTGCGCCGCCGCCACAATTTTATTATCGATCACCAATATTCTGAAATCAAACCCGGTAACATATCTTTCGACAATAATTTTGCGTGAATACTTTTGAGCAAAAATCAACCCTTCAATAGCATCTTCCCTTTTGTTTATGTTGATGGAAACACCTTTGCCGTGATTTCCATCCAATGGTTTTAGTACGATCGGGTATCCGATCCTTCCGATGATAATATCCAGGCCTTCTTCGTCAATACAGATGTCTCCCTTTGCAACGGGGATTGATGCATCGTCAAGCATGCGCTTTGTAACTTCCTTATTGCAGGCGATGTCCACTGCTATGCTGCTGGTCTTACAGGTGATGGTTGCCTGGAAGCGTTGCTGGTGTATGCCATATCCTAGTTGCACTAACGAATTTGTCCCGATCCTGATCCAGGGAATATCCCGCGCTACGGCTTCGTCCACAATACTGCCGGTGCTTGGACCAAGCCTGACTTCCTCACGCGTTTCCCGCATTTTTCTTAGATCGGATTGAAGGTCATACGCCTCGCCGCTTATTAGTGCTTTGGCAATGTTCACGGCAGACTCAGCAGCAAATAATCCCACTTTTTCTTCCACATAACTGAACACCACGTTATAGATGCTCGGCGTTTTTGTTTCGCGTGTCCTGCCAAAACCCGTTTCCATGCCGGCAAGCGATTGTGTTTCTAAAGCGATATGCTCTATCACGTGTCCCATCCAGGTACCCTGTTCAACACGCTGAAAAAAACCGCCGCGCACTCCTTCAGAACAACGGTGTTCAACCATGGAAGGGAACAAGGTTTCCAGCCTTTTCCTGAACCCCTTAATTTTATTTGTTGGAAGCTGTTCCATTTCTTCCAGGTCCAGGCGCATCTGGATCAGTTTTTTTCGACTCACACTCCAGATATTCGGCCCGCGCAGGGCTTGCAGGTGCAGTATTTTCATAGCGAACTCGGCATAATTGCCTACCTAGTAAATATACGGGGAAATACACAACGGATTTTTAATAAGTAGTGATTAATGTAGCATAGGGCCATTGCTATTTAAGATATTTTTATACCATGACCCCCAAAGGGAAACTAATACTGATAGGCGGCGCCGTAGATAAGGGCAGCTTCACCGAAAAAAGTTTTGACAGCCAGGTGGAGAAAAACCTCAACTTCTTCGAAACGGGGATCCTGAAACGAATGATCCTGGAATCGAAGCACAGGGAAAATTCTAAAATAGAGATCATCACCACCGCATCGAAAGTACCACAGGTGGTCGGGCCTGAATATGCAAAAGCCCTGGAATATTTAGGAGCTAAGAATGTTCACGTATTTCATATTGACAAACGCGAAGAAGCGCTAACGGAGGAAGCTGTTGAACGGGTGAAAAAGGCCGATATGGTAATGTTCACAGGTGGCGACCAACTGAGACTTACCTCCATTTTAGGCGGGACGCCTCTGCACACATTGCTACAGGATAAATATCAGAATGAAGATTTTATTTTTGTCGGAACTTCTGCAGGCGCGGCCGCCGCATCTAACAGTATGATCTACCAGGGATCGAGCAGCGAAGCATTATTGAAAGGGGAAGTTAAAATGACAAGTGGATTGGGCTTTATTGATGATGTTGTTATTGACACGCATTTTGTGCATCGCGGACGGATAGGAAGACTTTTTCAGGCAGTGGTTGGCAATCCAAGGGTGCTTGGTATTGGCCTGGGCGAAGACACAGGAATATTGATCGTTAGCGGAAGATCAATGGAAGCGATCGGCTCCGGTTTGGTGATCTTAGTTGACGGAAGGCAGATTAAGGACACAAATCTTACGCAAGTAGAAATGGGAACCCCAATCTCAATTAAAAACCTAGTCGTTCATGTCATGAGCCAGTACGATCATTACGACCTGGAAAAACACGAGATGACTATTCATGCTTCTCAACATTTGCCCCAGGCCTGACCCGGCCTTTCCCCGATTTTTCGTATTTTTACACCCCTAAAGCAATCCCTCATGCTACGTTCATTACTCCTCTCATTTGCTATCGTTACATTGTGTTTCGCAAACGCCGCAACCTTCACTGTCACCAGCAGCGCCGACGGAACAACCACCGATGGGGTTTCACTTCGTTGGGCCATTACCCAGGCAAATAGCAGTAACGGGGTGGATACCATTGCATTCAATATACCGGGAATGCCTCCGCATGTGATCGGCATAAACACTTTATTGCCCAATGTGGGCACGGGCAACGTTTATATCAACGGACTGTCACAGCCCGCAAACAGTTATACCGGACCGGAACCGAAGATCGTCATCCAGGATAATGCAGGACTGGCGCAAGCTCTTTATTTTTTCGCAACCACGGCCTCAAAAGTTGACGGGATATGGTGCCGTGATTTTAACAGTTATGGCATTTATGCATTCGGCTCTTCCATCAACGTGACAGTTGATATGTGTAAGCTTAGCAACAATCAAACAAATGGTGTTTACCTGGTCGGAAGCAACGCAAATCTTATCATCCGCAACAGTACCGTTTGGGGCAATGGCACGGATGGGATCGATGTTTTCGGAGCTGGAGCATATTGTACCATTGAGAACAACCTGGTTTCTTCCAATGGTGCAACAGGGATCCTCATCAACGGAGGCTCTGCTCCTTCCGTAATAAAAGGAAACAGGGTAGGAACCGATTCCAGCGGCACAATGCCTGCTCCCAATGTCTCACACGGGATCCTCGTGAATACGAACAGCAATCTCATTGGAGGACCATTGGTCGGCGAGGGCAATACCGTTGCTTATAATTTTGGCGACGGCATCAGGATCAGTATTGGAGACTTCAACCTGGTCACACGCAACAGTCTTTTTTGCAACGCAGGACTTGGGATCAATCTCGTCACGGGCGGAAATAGCAATTTTGCTTCCCCCGTGATCACCTCGGCAACAACGGCTGCCGCAGGCGGAACCGCGGTCGCGAATTCCCGCATTGAACTTTATTACGATACAAGCTGCGTAGGCTGCGAAGGAAAAAATTTCATCGCAACCTTGAATGCAGATGCAGCGGGTAACTGGAACTATAGCGGACCGCTCACTCTTAATTCACTCATCACTGCCACGGCGATCGATACCGCAAACGATAACACATCTAGATTTTCAGCATGCATGCAGGTGATGACAGTAGGGCAGGGGGAGGGCTTTACTCCCGGGAATTTTATGTTATACCCAAATCCATCTATAGGAATTGTTTTTATTAAGGTTGGGGAAGGAGTAGGAGAAGTTGAAGTATACAATATTCTGGGAGAAAAAATAATCCAAACAAGCATCATTGCAAGCGGAACTCATGAGATAAAACTTGACTTATCGGGGAATGCCCCTGGTATTTATTTCATTCAACTTGTAGGTTCCAATAAACGTCTTATCGGAAAGGTCTTGCTTCTGGACTAATATATTACCTTTTATGGTTCGGCTTCGCTCACCATGACGCTGTTCGGAGTTTTTTAATGGTTGCCTCGTCTTCGCTCGGCAAAAGCCGACTAGAAAAGGCAAGTGAGGTCGAGCGTAGCCGAGACCGCTAACTGATCCATACATAATTATTAGGAGGCGCGCACGTCATGGTGAGCGTAGCCGAACCATCGAACCACCGAGCCACGCCATGATGTTTAAATGTGATAAACACGACCATCATTTGTTAAACGATAAAGTGAAACGGGTGAGCGAAGCCGAACCACAGGTCAGGACATTTCCGGGTAAACTCTATATCGAATTACATTCACATGCCCACAAACGGATGCTTCTTGATGTGCAGATCATATGCGATTACTTTCCAGAAATAGTCAATGAAGAACCATCCGGGAATAATAAGAAGTGCCGCACGGCAATACAATCTTGAGGAGATACACTCCTTTAGGTTGATCAGACAAATCAACATCGGCGAGTCCTGTCAGCTCTGAACACAGGATCAAAGTCCCGGCTGTATTGAAGAGAGTCAGTCTTCCTTCACGGAATTCCGGGTTGATAGAAATCTTCCCTTCCGTCGGATTTGGAAAGGCCAGGATCTCAAAAGGGTCATCGGACTGAATTACCGATACCATGATGGAATCAGGACCGTATTCCCACAGATCTTTTTTATATTGAAAATGATACCCCATCCCCGCATAACCCTTATTATTAATCACAAAACAGGATGCAGCCTCCCGAAGTCCGCCGCCAAAACTCGCCTTCTGAACCCATAGATCAACCTGGTTATTGTATTCATAAAAATCATCAAGCCTGTTCGAACCAATATCTCTGCCTGCACCAACAAATGCCTTTTGGCCGATCGTAAAGGCAAAAGCTCTCCACCGACCAACACCTGGTAAATTTGCTTTTTGAAACCAGGCATCAGTAACCGGATCATATTGAAAGATCTCCTGGTACGCGATACCACAATAAGTTCCAAGCCCGATATAGCCTTTTCCATTCAGGGAAAAACCGACACAACCAAACCTGTAAAAAGGAAAATTTGCTTTTTGAGTCCATTGGTCAGTGCTAGGATCGTATTCCCAAAAATCCGGATAGGTCCCGTTTGCATCGCTTCCGGTACCTATGTAGATCTTGTTATTCAGGGAAAATCCTGCGGCAAACCACCTTGAACCACCACCAAAGCTTGTCCTTTGGATCCATGTGTCTGAACCACCGTCATATTCCCAGAAATCTGCGAGTGGCGCCCAACTACTTGTATAATGTGCCCCTAAACCAAAATATGCTTTCGAGCCGATACTAAAGGCAAGCGCATAGGCTCTCGACTGTCCGGGAAAATCAGTTTTTTGAGTCCAGATGTCCGCGGCGGGATCATACTGCCATACATCCTTCATGTTGGTGCTCGACATGCCATCAGTGCCGGTTAAGAAATAGCCTTTTCCTCCAAGGGAGAATGCAGCAGAAAAGGCCCGTGAGAAACCGCTTAGATTGCTTTTTTGTGTCCAGGTGTTCTGGCAGTAAGCACCACTGCTGATAAATATCAGGCAGAAAAAAAACTTCAAACAAAAGAACTTCATTTTCAAACGCTCAAACTTTTTCAAACCCTGAAGTCTGCGCAGCAGTACTTCAGTGCAAACCCTTTACCTTATAACATTCACATGCCCCACAAACTGATGCTTCTTCATATGAAGATCATATACGATCACTTTCCACACATACGTATCTTCCTGGACAATATTACCTGAATTACCGCCCTGAACTTTCCCATCCCAGCTTGCATTCGGATCCTTCGTCTCAAATATCTTTTGTCCCCAGCGGTCGTAGATATATAACTCATACCTGCTCACATCCCACATGATACCATAGGGCTTGAACAGATCGTTGTGATTGTCTCCGTTAGGGGTAACAGTGTTTGGAGCAAAAAAAGTAAAATCTTCCTCAACAACAACGGTCATCCAGATGGTATCCACACATTGACCGTTATTGACGATGAGCATCACCGTGTAATTTCCGGGTGCATTATAAGTGAACGTAGGGTGCTGAACCGTTGACGTTGAATTATTCGGATCACCGAAATTCCAGAACCAGCTTGTTCCATTCGTGCTCAGATCAGTAAACGTGACGGTTGGATTACTGATGCTTGCCGGTTGAGGACTGGCGGAAAAATTAGCTGCGGGTTGCGGATTGACAGTAACCATTGCAATATGTGTCACAGATCCCGGGCATCCTGCAGCATCGGTTATGGAAAGCGTAACGTTATACGTTCCGGGAATTGTATAACAGTAAGTAAGATTACAAAGATTCGAAGTACCTCCATCACCAAAATCCCAGAAGCAAGTGGAGGCGGAAGGGGAAGTGTTCGTGAAGGTCACGCATAAGGGCGCACATCCAACCGTATCGATCCCGGTAAAACTTGCTACTGCCGGATTGGTCGGCGGAACTATTGCCAATGCCGTATCGGTGCATCCGTTTTGGTCCGTTACCGTTATGGTATAGCTTCCTACTCCTAGTCCTGTTGCGCTTGTTCCGTTGCCTCCGGAGGGCAACCAGTTGTAAGTGTATGCTCCTGTTCCACCACTGGACGAAACGGATGCAGCCCCGTTAAATTGTCCGCAGGCCGTTGGTGTTACAGATATTGTGGAAAGGATCAGTTGAGGCGGGGCAGTGATGATAATTGTTTGCGAAGAAGAACAGCCGTTCACATCCGTAACAGTAAATGTATAAGTGCCGGATGTTAAACCTGTGGCGCTGGTGGTGCTTCCTCCTGAAGGACTCCAGTTATAATTAAACGGTCCAGTACCACCGGTGACAGTAATGGTAGCGCTGCCGTTCGTTTGACCGAAACACAAAATATTGGTCTGGTTGGCGATGGAAGAAGTAATGTTTCCCGGATTTCCCACCGTTACAGTCGAAGTTCCCGAACATCCATTGGGATCCGTTACCGTCACAGTATAGGTTCCCGAAGCAAGCCCCGTTGCCGTTGCCGTATTTTGTCCGGTGGGATTCCATAAATAAGTGAATGGTCCCGGACCGGTGGGTGTAACGGTTGCAGATCCTGTATTTCCAAGACAAGAAGATGGTGTTGAACTGGTACTCATCAGCAAACCGCCAACCGTTACTGTTGTTGTTGCAGTTACCGTGATGGGTCCGTTGCAGGTTTGATTCACAACTTGCGCCGTGTAAGTTGTGGTAGTGGTCGGACAAACATTCAAGGTTGTTGTATTCCCGATGACATTATTATTCGGATCCAGCCATGAGAAAGTGTATTGCGGTGCGCCCGTAGGTGTAAAACGCTGTGCATCGTTTGCAACGGTCCATTGCACAGGGAAATTCCTTCCGGGTACTATCACTCCTGCTGTTCCCGTTTGGTTATTCAATCCCTGTATGGCAGCGCCGGCGTTCCATGAAGTGCAGGTTGGTTTGTTTTGCAGGTACATATCGATGATGTTCGTTGTCTCATACAAAACGGTTTGCTGCGTATTGATAAGATTGTTACAGGAGAACATCGGGACCTGGTACCAGGAGACGATCAGGTAACGACAAGGAGCTACTCCTCCGAGTTGCCAGTAGATCGTTCCGCCTACAGCAGGATCAATATCATGCCAGGGTCCCATGATGCAGTTCAGCATGTCCGGGTCTAAAGCGGAAGGCATTGGAGTGGAGATCGGCCAGGTATTATACATTCCTGCATTGGCAAGATCGAAGGAGACGACACCGTTCGATCCGATCACACATTGAGTATAGGTATTTCCGTAAAATTCAAAACAAAAAGGCAGAGTGATCACACTCGACCAGATATCATCGATACCGATGAGGATCGGTGTCCCTACATTATATGCGAATGGAGTATAAGGAATGGCAGCAACGGAATACGAGTTTGTCGCAACCGTTCCCTGGACCGTGGCGGTGATGTTTGTGCACCCGCTGCAAATTGTCTGATTTGGACCGGTGGTAACTGATGGGCAAGCAGGGCTCTGCGCCTCTGCCCTGAATACCGGGAAAAGCGCGAAAATGACAAGCAGAACATACAGTAACCTGTTCAATGTGACGAGCTATGCTTATTAGACAAATATGACGACACGCACGTTGCATAGGCACTATGCGGCAATGTAGAGCTATCTATCTGTGTCCTAATTATTTACAATAATAATACATTCCTTTGACTCCTGCAATTACCTATAATAATGGGCTTCCTCTGCTTAGGGTTTCTCAGTAGCGGGGAGTACTTTTACAATCCTTGCTGAAAAGACAATATTCTGCCTGAAGATCATGGAGAACACAAAGCCTCAATCCGTTGTTAGTTTTCTTGAAACGACATTGAAGGCAAACCTTTCTGTCGAAAAATTCATCGAATGCAGCGCCATTATTAGAGAAATTCAAACAGGTAAGTCGCTTTCATTTCTCTATACCTCTTTCAGCAGGGCGGTAAGGCTTTTTGGAAAAGCACCCGTGCATTATACCGTGGATCAATTGAAAGAAGCCGAGAGCGTAATATCAAGCTGGACCCCTCCCTCATCGGTCGACAAGATCATCCGCGCAATAATTTTACTTTCAATTCCGCAAACCGATCCTGACAATTATATTAAAACAGTAGAGGAGCTATTCAGCGCCGGTGATGTGGGAGAGCTTTCTGCTTTGTATACTGCATTGCCCGTTTTGCCTTTTCCTGAAAAATTCATTTCACGTTGCATGGAAGGGGTTCGCACGAATATGGGAGATGTATTTGAGGCAGTCGCGAACAATAACGTTTATCCTTCACTTTACCTGGATGAGGATGCATTCAACCAAATGGTATTGAAATGTTTATTTGTCGGAAAACCGCTTCACAAGATCACAAATCTTAAAAAACGTCTGAATGTAAAACTGGCAGAAATGGCTTCCGATTACGCGCATGAACGCTGGGCCGCACAGCGCGAAGTGGATCCTGAGCTCTGGCAACTTGTTGAACCATTTTTCTACAAGTTGCATCAGAATAATAAATTCAGCGCAAACTGGACAACACTTCAATCCCTAACTACTAACTACTAACTACTAACTACTAACTACTTTTTTATGCTCTACATCGACCCTCACATCCACATGTGCTCCCGCACAACCGACGATTACGAAGCGCTTCGTAAAGCTGGCGTAGTTGCGATCATCGAGCCTTCGTTCTGGCAGGGACATCTTCGCACATCTGTTGGCAGTTTTAAAGATTATTTTAACTCACTGATCGGGTGGGAACGATTTCGCGCAGGCCAGTTCGGGATCAGGCATTATTGTACGATCGGATTGAATTCCAAGGAAGCAAATAACGAAGCCCTTGCAGACCAGGTGATGGAGATCCTCCCGCTTTTCATTTGTAAAGAAGGCGTGGTTGGAGTTGGGGAGATAGGCTATGATGATCAGACAAAGCTCGAAGATAAATATTATCGGCTTCAACTCGAACTCGCAAAAGAAAACGCACTTCCGGTACAGATCCATACACCGCACCGGGATAAGAAAAAAGGCACATCGCGCAGCATGGATGTCTGCATTGAGCATAAGATGGCCCCGGGAATGGTGATCGTGGATCATAACAATGAGGAAACAGTAAAGGAAGTGCTCGAACGCGGTTTTTGGGCCGGCTTTACGATCTACCCGCATACAAAAATGGGAAATGAAAGAATGGTGGAGATCGTGAAACAATATGGCTCAGATCATATCTTCATCAATTCCGCGGCCGACTGGGGAATAAGCGATCCCCTGGCGGTTCCGAAAACTGCGGCCTTGATGCTTGAATGCGGGATCAGCGAAACGGATGTGAAGAAAGTATGTTACTCCAATGCCCTGGAAGCTTTTGCTCAGAGCGGTCAATTCAATGAGAGCGATTGGCTGAATGCGGAGCCGGTTGATCAGAACCTGAAATATCATGGCAATTCCATTCTTCGGGGCGGACAACAACCCGTTGTAGAAAAAGACACAAGGATAATTAAGTAGAATGAAAGCTGTCTTTGCTTACCTCCAATTGATGCGGCCGGCGAACATTGTTACCGCTATGGCTGATATTCTTGCAGGCGCTTCCATTGGATTCATAACGTACATCAGCGACAGAACATATGATGCAATTGAATGGAGCGATCTCATTTTGCTTCTGCTCTCAACCATTGGTCTGTACGGCGGCGGTGTGGTCATGAATGATGTGGCAGACCAAAAGCTGGATGCAGCAGAAAGACCGGAACGGCCCTTGCCGAGCGGAAGAGCTTCCGCAACGAGAGCCATGACGCTTGGCGCGTCTCTTTTTCTATTGGGAATATTTTCTGCTTCAAGAGTTTCCATGCAAAGCGGCTCAATCGCTCTTGTGATAACGGTCCTTGCATTACTGTACGACTATTTCGGTAAGCACAATAAACTTTTTGGCCCCCTTAACATGGGAGCCTGCCGTGGATTTAATTTATTATTGGGAATGAGCACATCACTCGAAGTTCTACAAAAATATTATTGGCTGGCATTGATCCCGGTGATATTCATTGCGGCAATAACAATAATAAGCAGGGGAGAAGTATTGGGCGGGAACAGAACTGCGATCAAATTTGCTGCGTTGTTATTTTCTGTTGTGATCGCATTGATCGTATTCATTCCGTTTCATTATCATTTTCACGAGGGAAGCCTTGCGTTTACTGTGGGGTTTGCTGTCCTCTTTTCAATATCGGTTTTTATTCCTCTTATAAAAGCGCATACGGATCCGCATCCCGGCAATATCCGGAAGGCAGTTAAGGCCGGAGTGCTTTCACTTATTGTAATGGATGCCGCAATTGCTTCGGCATTTGGAGGCTGGCCCGCGGGACTTATCATCCTCGCTTTGCTTCCTGTTTCGCTCTTTTTGGCAAGGATTTTTGCCGTAACTTGAGGGTCCTTATCGGATCATTTTCATTGTATGGACGTCATTCAGCAGGGATTCAGTACAGCGCACAATTATCCTGTATTTTTTACAACGGAGCTGTTCGATCCGGCCAATGGGGAACTGAACAGTATCCTGCGCGCTTGCGGAATATCCAATGGCAGTAAATTTCTTTTTGTCCTCGACAGCAACGTTGTTTCATCTCATCCGGCATTGCTGAAAGATATCGCTGCATCGATCGTCCGGAACGAACTTATTCTGGCCGGCGAACCTCTGATCTTACAAGGAGGTGAAATTTCAAAGAACGATTTTTACTCCGTCCATACGATACTGGAAGCGATCAATAAATACGCGCTGGACCGGCATTCATACCTCGTTTGCGTTGGCGGTGGCGCATGCATGGATGTAGCCGGATTTGCTGCAGCGATCGCTCACCGGGGCATTCGTCATATCCGCATACCAACAACTGTGCTGTCCCAGAATGATTCCGGCGTTGGTGTGAAGAACGGCATCAATTACTTCGGGAAAAAGAATTTCATCGGAACGTTCACAGCCCCATTCGCGGTGATCAATGATCAGAGTTTTCTGCACACACTCAGCGATCGGGATTTTAGAAGCGGCCTGGCAGAAGCAATTAAAGTGGGACTGGTCAAGGATGGTAGTTTTTTTGATTTCATCGAGACAAATGCGGAAGCGTTGATAGGGCGGGATGCTTCGGTTACGAAACAACTCATTCGTCGCTGCGCAGAGATACATCTACAGCACATTTCTTCCGGCGATCCTTTCGAAAAAGGATCCTCACGTCCACTGGATTACGGACACTGGAGCGCGCATAAACTGGAACAGATCAGCGGATTTGAGATATATCACGGTGAAGCAGTTATCATTGGCATGTGCCTGGATGCTGTATATGCGAACATCATCGGAATGCTCAGCAATGGGGAACTCAAACGATTGATCCGGCTTTGTAAGAAGCTCGGATTCTCGATTTACGTTAAGGAAATTGAAAGCAAGGATGAGACCGGTAAATGGACATTGGTTGCGGGATTGGAAGAGTTCCGGGAACATCTTGGCGGCAAGCTAACTATCATGTTACTGGAAAGGATCGGAAAGGGAACTGAAGTTCATGAGATGGATCCGACAACTATCCTGAAGGCGACGGTGACACTTAAAGAGTTGAACTGAGCATGGAGATCAAAGAGGGGCTTCACCTTTCCTATTGTTCAAATATTCATCCGGGAGAATCCTGGAGAGAAGTGTTCTCTGCGCTAAAAGAAAATATTCCTCCCATAAAAATTAATTTATCGCCCGATAAACCATTCGGGATCGGTTTGAGGCTGAGCGCGCTTGCTGCAAGTGAGTTGAATAAACAGGATAAGCTGGAAGAGTTCACAGACTGGCTTAAAGAAAACAAGTGTTACGTTTTTACCATGAACGGATTTGTCTTCGGCGGTTTTCATAACAGGATCGTAAAGGATAATGTTTACAGACCGGATTGGGCATTTCCGCAGAGGGTGAATTATACAATGGAGCTCATTCAGATCCTTGCACACCTGATCCCTCCGGGGTCTGAAGCAGGCATTTCTACAAGCCCCATTTCATATAAGCCCTGGATAAAACACCTGGAGACAGAACGGAAGGTTCTTAACGACTCCTCCATGTACCTGGCATATTGTGTCAAAGAACTTTATCTATTGAAAGCGGAAACCGGCAAATACATTCACCTCGACATAGAGCCTGAGCCGGGTTGTCTTCTTGAAAATTCCACTGAGACAGTTAAATACTTTGAAGAATCCCTCATTCCTGTTGCCACGAAAGTGCTGATGACTGAATTAAAACTCAGCAAGCAGGAATCGGAAGCTTTGATCTTGGAGCACATCAATGTCTGTTATGATGTGTGTCATTTTGCCGTTGAGTATGAAGATCACGATACTGCCATAAGATCCTTTCAGGACGCCGGCATTCATATAGGTAAAATACAGATCAGTTCGGCGCTCAAGGTTTTAACCGGACCGGGAGTCAACAGGGAAAAGCTTCAGAAGAAATACTCAGAGTTTGCTGAATCTACCTATTTACATCAGACCATAGCGAAGGATCTCGTGGGAAGACTACATCACTTTGATGATCTGCCGCTTGCGTTGGAAAATTTTAAGCGCGAAGAGTTGGTCGAATGGAGAACACATTATCATGTCCCGGTGTTCATGGAAGCGTATGGTGAACTCAGCTCAACGAGGGATGATATCATTAAGGTCCTGGACATTCTCAAACGCGAACGTTTTACAAATCATCTTGAAGTTGAAACATACACCTGGGAAGTGTTGCCCCGCTCAGAGCGACTTGAATTAAAAGAATCGATCATCCGCGAAATGAAGTGGGTGATGGAATGCATGAACAGGAAATGAAACGCACCGTTGTAATAAGCGTAGTCGGCCTGACGCGCTCACTTATCGGAGTCCAGATGCCTTTTTTGGAAAAATGGGTTGAGCGCAGGAACGTTTCCCTTGTTAAGCCGATCCTTCCTGCCGTCACCTGCTCCATGCAATCCACTTATCTCACCGGCAAAATGCCTTCAGAGCACGGTATAGTAGGGAATGGCTGGTATTTTAAGGATGAAGCCGAGGTCAAATTCTGGAGACAATCGAACAAACTTGTCCGGTCACCGAAGATCTGGGAAATATTAAAAGCAATGGACCCTTCTTTCACCTGCGCTAATATGTTCTGGTGGTACAATATGTATTCTTCAGTGAATTATTCAGTTACTCCGCGTCCGCAGTACCATGCCGACGGAAAGAAGATGCCTGATATTTATACTGAACCTCCTGCATTAAGGGATGAGCTTCAGGAAAAATTCGGGATATTTCCTTTGTTCGACTTCTGGGGACCAAAAACGAGTATCCGCTCTTCCCAATGGATCGCAAAGGCAGCAATGGAAGTGGAATTGAAGTACAAGCCCACCTTATCGCTTGTCTACTTGCCTCATTTGGATTATTGTTTTCAGCGAAATGGTAAGAGCGAGGCCAATAACAGGGACTTGGCGGAGATCGATAGTGTTTGTGAGGAACTGATCAGCTTCTATGAAAAGCAAAATGTGAATGTGATCGTGCTATCTGAGTATGGGATAACGCCGGTTGATCAGCCCGTACATATAAATAAATTATTGCGTAAAGAAGGCTTGCTGAAGATCAGAGTTGAGAACGGAAGGGAATTGCTTGACGCAGGCGCCTCAGATGCATTCGCGGTTGCCGACCACCAGGTGGCGCATGTATATGTAAAACGCAATGAAGATCTTTCCCGGATCAGGGAGATGTTAATGAAAACAGATGGAATTCAGGATGTGTATGATAATAAAATGCAAAAGGAGCAGGAGATTGATCATGAACGCAGCGGTGATCTTGTTTGTGTGGCGGATAAGAACGCATGGTTCACGTATTATTACTGGTTGGATGATAAACTTGCGCCGGATTTCGCGCGAACGGTTGATATTCACAGAAAACCCGGCTACGATCCCTGCGAATTATTCCTTGATCCTTCGATCAGCATGCCTGCGCTGAAAGTCGGGTCAAAATTGGTTAAGAAAAAGCTTGGCTTCCGTTATCTTATGGATGTGATCCCATTGAATGCTGATCTGGTGAAGGGTTCGCACGGAAGGATCCCGGAATCAAAGGAAGACTGGCCTCTGTTTATTTCTGAAGAGACGACGGAAAAAGAAATAAAGGCTACGGAAGTTTTTAGATTGTTGAAGAATTCAGTGACCGGAAATTAGAAGCTCCAGCCTCCTTTTCCCACCCAATAACTAAAAGCAGTACATGCTGCGCATATCAGCAGTCCCAGTGATTCCCTTCCTCTTTCAATGTTTATGCTGTGCGACATAGGCATGCGAATGCCTTCCCATTTTTCCGGCCAGTTCTTTATGGAATAAATAATATAGAACAGTATCAGTCCGCCATCAACGTACACATTCGCGATCCTGAAAAAAGCTAAAAGACAAACGGCTGCTGCGGCAAAATAGATCGTTACCCATATCGGCCAGTCGGGATCATTGAAATTCAGATAGGCAAAATAGCAGAACATGAGGAAGAAAACAATACAGAGGTAATCCATAGACAGAACTAAAAATGCCATCCCAGACCGAATCCTAACTCGAGTGAGCTTGGTTTGGTCTTCACGGGTGAGTTGGAATTGATCGTTGTGATGCTTCTGCGATATGCAGGTTCGGCAAACAGGTAGAAATGTCTTGCAGGCATGTATTTTAATCCCAAACCGGCCATCAGGCTGTAATGTGTATCACGAAGTCCATTCACAGAGTAGATCTTTTCTTTCTCTTTTTTACCCGAACTTTCAAACATGATCTCAGTCTGACCTTTCACTAAAAGATTGAGCGCGGCCCCGGCAGAAGCGTAAAAACTTACTTTTCTTGTTCCGAATTTGTATTGTACCTGCAGCGGAACACCAAGCCATGCGATCGTCTGGAAGGTATGATCATCCACGATCACGGTATCTCCAGGTGAAGTGAAAACTCCGTTCGGGCCGAACTCAACGGTCCCGTTGCTTGTTACAAGAGAATAGTTGGATGATCCGTTGTTCCCTTGTCTCGCTGTGATCTCAGTAGGTTCTATCGCGAGTGATGTATGATGATAATATGCGCCCGTCATCAGCGACCAGTGATTGTTCAGGTCGTATCCAAGTTTTATCCCCGCGGACCATGAACTGCCTTCTTTTTCTTTGTTTTTCACATCACTTACCTCAATGGAATCTTTGAAATCATTGTCTTTAATATCCCGCTTTGTGTAAGTGGGAGCGAAATACCCGGCCAGCTGCCAGCGGTTGGTCTTTCCCGGTTGTGTGAGCGGTAAAGTTATCGGTCCCGGATCGTTAGCGACGAACTCCTCTTTACTGCTGTCGCTTACGGAGGTAATGGCAGTTGGAGCCTCAGGGATCTCGGGCGATGCCGAATTTATTTTGTCATCGTTTTGAGTAATTGAAATGTTATCAGTCTTCGGAACTTTAGGCGCAGCATCAGCTGTTGAAGGAGGATCAGAAGAAATTATCTTAGGTTGTTCCGGTTTTAATGGCGTCATTGGAGTTTCCGGAACAGAATGTTTATTTATGAGGTCCGGCACAGGCGCCGAAAGACTTACCGGGGTATTTTGATCAATAACAGGCTGATCCGCTTTGTTTACGTTCTCATTTTTCTCAACGGGAATATTCCTCACGGGTTCATCAAGAACAACAACAATATTTTGTGAATTATCCTGTTGTAGGGAAATGATATACCATCCGGAGAAACCAAGCAGAAGCAACAAGGAAAGACTGAAGAATTTCCAGCGGGTAAGCTTCTGCTTATCCTTGCGATGAACATTCTCTGCGATATTCGCCTCGGCTTTTTTCCAAAAATCATCAGAAGGCTCCGTTTCCAGGGTCTCGATCGCCTTGCGAAAAGCATTATCCAGATCTATATTTTTCAACTCATTATCCATTATTCACCTTTCAATATCCGTTGTCACCCTGAGCGCAGTCGAAGGGTCATTATCCATTACGCATTCCTCGCTCTCGCTGTCTGCATTTTAATTTGAATCTTCTTCTTCAATATTTGTCGCGCATCAAATAAATTGGATTTTGAAGCGCCAATGCTTATTCCAATCTGTTCAGAAATTTCTTTATGCATCATCCCCTCAAACACGTATAAGTTAAATACCATTTTATAAACGGGCGACAACTCCGTGATCAGCTCCAGGAGATCTCTTGCTGCAATGTTGCTGAGGATGTCTTCCTCTGTAACAAAATATGCATCTGAGTTTTCTATGTCCACAACAGGATACATCAGTGAATTTTTCCTGTATTGTGAAATGGACCTGTTTACCATGATCCTCCTTATCCATCCTTCAAAGGATCCTTCTCCCTTGAACTGCTTTAATTTTTCAAAGACCGTAATAAATCCCTCCTGCAAGGTATCCTCTGCTTCTTCACGACTCTTTGCATACCGGATACAAACGGAAAGCATTTTTGGAGCAAATCGTTTGTAAAGAAGGCGCTGCGCTGAAGGATCTCCCCCAATACAACCCTGAATTATTTCCTGATCGGTGCTATGCTGATCCACTGTTAATGTTTAGACGCATATAAGATAAGAAAGGTTGGGCAAACTTCCTTCATAGGTCATACCATATTAAGAGTAAAGGACCTTATATTCAAGTAGTTAAGAATACTATTGTATCAAGTTAACCCCTTTTGCATTATAAGAACAAAGCCCTCAACATGAAAAAGCTGAGTTTTATTTTAGTGATCGCCTCCTTTGTTGGATGCAACGAAGTCGTACGTAACGGGAATGAGGTCACACAGATCGACAAGCTTTACCCGGAATTTACAGTGCCGGAAAAAATAACGCAGCCGGATATCGTTAAGTCTCCGGACCTGACCTATGCGCCAAAACCCAAAGGCTTTGTCCTCCCGGAGGAATTTAAAGTTGCGACAAAGGAATTCAAGGTTGATCCTAAAAAAGCAACTGATCTGAAAATAAATTCAAAGGGTACCACACTTCATATTCCTGAAAATGCATTCGTTGATAAGAACGGGAAAGCCGTCAAAGGAGAAGTCTCGATCAGTTTCCGGGAATTCACAAATCCTGCCGAGATCGCTTTTTCTTTCCTTCCTATGACCTACAAAACTGGCGGAGTGGAATATAATTTCAACAGCGCGGGGATGTTTGAGATAAATGGTAAATGTGGAAATGATCCCGTCAGCATTGCCAACGGAAAACAGATCCGCGTTGATTATAACATAGCACAACAAACACCGGAAATGTCATTCTTTGCGTTGGATAAAAATACGAACGCCTGGACAAAGGTTCAGGATATACCTAAGCAACAAAAAAACGGGAAAGTGCAAACAACTATTCAGACTTTTGGGGGCGTAGGAAAAACGGATGATAAACGCACCGCCTTATGGGTCATGGGTGAAGATAGCGCCATCCTGTTCGAGGATTCAGTTCTTTGGTATGAAGGCAAGGCAGTGAAAGGCGCAACTGAACTGATAAGAAAGGTAGGGAAGGTGAACGAGAGAGTACTTGTAATTTGGGAAAAAACAGGGAAGAAAAAGGAAATGAAAGTGGTCGGCGAGGTTCTCATTACACAACGCAAAGTGCCTGCGAAAGATGTTCCATGGATCAATGGAAGAGTTTTTAGGGGAGAAGGGCTTAATGTAAATGCAACATTGCTGGGCGGTGGTTCGGGAGCAGATGCCGGACACACCTATCCTGATATTGTTCGTGGATTGAATGTCTCTAGTTTCGGTGTTTACAATTGCGATCAGATCTATCGCGTCGGGCAGCCGGTCAATATCATGGCTACGTATAAAGACGAAGCAGGAAATATAATAAAAGATCTTACGGTATTAAGCATGATCGACCTGAATTACAACGGGGCATTCAGTTTCAATCCAAATCAATTCATGTGCAGCGCAACAGGCAGAAATGTACTCTTACTGTTCACCAAAGAAGGAAAATTATATATGCTGGAAGAAGACGGGTTCAAAAAGATGCAAATTACTGCAAATGGAAGTTATGCTTTCACCATGAAGGATGTGACAGAGAGAATCAAAGGGACGAAAGACCTCGCGGGCGCGTTGGGGATCAAGATGTGAGGAGCGTTCCGGAAAGCCCCCTCGACTTCGCTCGGGGTGACAAAATCTCTGCCTATGGGTTGGGGGAAGGCAAATTGTGCTGGCCGCCTGCGCAGCAAACATTAATCTTACTCAATTACAATTCTGAAATTCCTGATCTCGTTCTCACCTTCAACACGCAAAAGGTAAATGCCTCCTTTAAGTGATAGTGGAGAAAGATCAAGCTTGAAATCTCCCGAAGCGCTCTGTTTGAGTATTTCTTTTCCAAGTGCGTCGATCATCGTGATCTTAAGCGAACCGCTTTCAGTGTTAAGGATATTGAGTGTTCCGTTCCTTACAATGGGATTCGGGAAAACACTTATCACCTGCTGCACCTGCTCTTCAACGGATGTAAAATCACCGAGGTTTATATTATCGATGAAAAGATTATTTCCGTACCATCCCCAGTTCCTGAACACAACCATCACAAGACTGTCGCCGGAATAGGCGCTCATGTCAACCGAATCTGTTCTCCACTCGGATGCCGCAGGCACCCAGAAATTAAGATCCGGCGGCGCCGTTGCAAGAATACTTCCTCCCTTCCAGTACACAGAGGTAAATGTTTGTCCGCAATCCGTTGAAACAAGGATCTCCATCGTGTCGCTGTAGGCATTGTCGTACTGAACGTACGCGACATCAAAGAACAACTTTGTCGGAGGCGGATTGGTCATATCCAGGAACAAACGCATATCGGACCAGGCTCCTCCTGCGTCAAAATTGAAATTATCAAAGAAAGCCGACTGTGTACTGTTTCCATAACCACCCGCAGCCGCCGTAGATGTCCACGATCCTCCTCCCACAGCATTAGTAAGCGTAAAACCATTGGGCGGAAAACTTGCCTGGAAACCCTCATTGATAATGACTGGTGGAGTGAACGCATTTATTGTAACATACAATGAATCGGTATCACTCAGGTTCGCCGAATCGGTTACAGTAAGAATGGCCAGATAAGTTCCGGGGCCGGGAAAGGAAACGGATGGACCCCGCATGGTTGAAGTAGCCGGTGATCCTCCCTGGAATGTCCATTGCCAGGTGGCTCCCGCATGATTCAAAATGGAATGATCCTCGAAATAAAAAGAGTCAAGGGTGCAGACAACCTGTTGGCTTAGCTTATCGACCATGATCTGCGCGATCGGCCCGGTTGGATTTTCAAAGAATGGGGCTTCCCAGATCCCTTTTCCATAAGAAGCGATCCTGATCTTTCCATCCCGGTAAAATGGGCGCGCAATGTTCGAGTTGAAATAGGCGGGTAAGCTGTCATTCATCAATGACCAATTAGGCAAAGTGTTATTCCTATAGTAAACAGTACGATCGGTACAGTAGTACACTCCGCCATCTGTCCCGCCAATATGCGAAATGCTCTGAACGCTTTCATTATCGAGCAGGGAAGTGGTGATATTTGTCCAGGTTGCGCCACCATCTGATGTTTTGAATATTTTATTCCCGTTAGCCCCGCTTGGATAAGCAATCCATAAAATATTCGGATCAACGGGACTGATCGAAAGCAGCATCCTTCTGCTGTTTCCTACCGGGATAGAAAGCTGGACCCAGGTAAGTCCACCGTCTGATGTTTTCCATAGCCTGCCCGCAGCAGATGCAGCAGGCCGTTGATTGAGGTACATCACATTCGGATCCTTTCTCGAAATTTCTATGTAACAAATGATATCATTCACATTCGTTCCGAATGTATTGACCAATGTAAAGGATCCGCCACCGTCGATCGTTTTCCAGAGTTTATTTTCCCGTCCCGTAAAAGCAATATTGTAGCACTGGGGATGAAACTCCAGCTCACTGGATTCGCAGGCCCAGTAACTTTCATTCGGATCGATACCGAATGTAAATCCACTCGCTCCTCCGGGTAAGGCATTTGGAATATATACCCCATCAATATCCGAATAATATGTTTTTGTGTTTCTTCCCGGGTTCACATAACCCGTTGGCGCCTCACCCCCTCCCAGGGAAAGGAACATCCCGCTTCCGTATCCTTCATGATAAGCGAGATTTCCATTGTGATACAAACCTCCAACAAGTACATCCTCATTCCATCCCGAACCGAAACCCCAATAATCGGATCCTCTTATTCCCCCATTGACAGATTGGGGCTGGGAGGTATAGAAATCACTTGAATAATACATGCCTCCGTCGCATGTGATCCAGTAGGCACTTCCAATTGCTCTGAAATCCTGCATATCCACGTGCATATTCAAAGGACCGCCAATATATCCGGCAACGGATGAAAAAGTTGAAGCGCCGTTGTTTGAGCGCCAGAGATTCAATCCGCCGATAAGAAGATCGTTTGCATTGGTTGATGAAACCATGAAAGCGCAATCATAAAATCCCTGGTGGTAGGTCCAAGTTGGTGTACCATACGCAAGGTTGGGATGTGCTGCTGTATAAGGTCCTCCATTCGGACCATTCGGTAATGTCCAGTTTATCCCACCGTCATTGCTCCGATAAACTCCGATAAAACCAAAATCATTCAGTTTTGCTTCCCCGATCAGGTAAACATAAACACGGTTCGGATCGGCAGGCGTAACACCTATCCTTGCTCCTCCGTCTGTACGATTAGGATCCGTAGAAGAATACCAGCCTGAACTTTGTACGTTCCACGAAGCTCCCATATCCGTTGAAATGAAAAACTCACATATAATAAGTGCAGGATTATTTTTAACCAGGTAAACTGTATTGGGATCATTCGCTTTCAGTTTCACATCGTAACAGCGTTGAAAAAAGATCGTTGTCCAGTTTACACCTCCGTCTGTAGAGCGCAACAAACCGCCGTCACAAGCAGCAAGCACGATCTGTGTGTTGGAAGGATTTACCAGGATCTCATTCACATTAAGATTTGCGACGTTATGAACGATATTCCATGTTGTTCCGCCGCTTATGCTTCGTTTGATGTATGTCGAAGACCCGGCAAAAACAATATTCGGATCCGTTGGATCAACTTCAACGGCGCCAACTCCGCTTCCGAATGTTTCATTAAGAGAAACACATTGCCAGGATATTCCTGTATTTACACTCTTATATACTTCGCCGGGCTCTGTCCCACAATAAAGAACGTTGGGACTGGCGAGGCATTGATCAAATGAATAAACGTTTGTTTGCTCATGCGCGGGATTGCCTCCGCCGTCAATGGACATGAATGGTCCCACCACCGACCAAAAAGGATTCACCATGGTCGGATGGTTGTTATCATCTGATTTTAAACTGTATTCGGTATTGATCCTGTTTACTTCTGCAATATCTATGGGCAGTACAAAACCATTCTTATCGATCCTTCCCTGGACAGATCTTATCCACCTCTTATAGTATTGTGTATGGTAGTTCTTTTCAAAAGCGTGTGTCCTGTACCAATCTCTGTAAAGCCTGTCGACTTCCCATGCGTTAGCTTCCGCATGATACATTTCTTCAGCCCATGGTGGCAGGGCAGTTTGAGCAGGTGATGTTCCAAAGGAAAGACCGAAGAGCGCTATGAACGAAATAAGGATCTTCATGGAGAAAGAATTTAATATCCAGGTTAAATGTACAAAGTTCCGGGCATAAAAAAAGGGACCCGAGAGTCCCTTCTTTCTTTTTCTTGTGCAAGATTACTTCACATGCTTGGAGATCGCTTTTGCGAGCTCAAACATGGAGATCTGTCCTTTGCCACCGAAAACAGGCTTCAGTTTTGCATCGGCATTGATCATGCGTCTGTTCTTCTTGTCCTGCAAGCCATTCTTTTTGATGTAGCCCCAGATCTTTTTAACGATCTCAGTCCTTGGAATAGCTTTGTTACCTACCACTTCAGCAAGTGTGCTGCTTGGAGTTAACGCCTTCATAAAAGCCGCATTTGGTTTGCGAGCTGATTTCTTCTTTGCTTTTTTAGCCATGTTGATTGTTTTAAATTTATGTGGGTCAAAAGTAGCATATTCTCAATATCCCCAATGAAAAATGAGGTATTTGTTATGAACAATCGCCCCGAGCTGTTAAAATATCCTCGTTTTCTCATTGGGAGACCAAGAATATCTCATTGGGAAACTGAACCCGGATCAACATATTTCGACTAATTTTCATTGGGAAAACGACCCATTTCCTCAATGAAGAAGGCTATTTACCAGCATGTTAAAGCTCTTTTTGAGGAATCAGGCATAAGCCGAAAATGTATAAATTGCAAGGGTAAAAATTGCTTTTGGACAAACCACTCTCCATATTCCTTGAATTGTGCTCCATTGACCAGCTTTTGGTCCGGGGGGACCTATCAACCACATTACAGAGGGCAGGGATACATGTTTTACCCTCTGATGGTGTTTATACCGACCATACCCGGGCTATGGAACTGACAACCCAAAGTCTGAAAAGTGTCAATTGTTCTGTACATATATTGTATCCCGCATCCGGGCCAACCGTGGATCCTTCCGGTACCACACTCGCAAAATTCCAGTTTAACGAAGCAAAAAAATTCCTTGAAGCCAATCCCGGCTTCAGGATGTTCATCTGGTTACCCCCGACAACGGACCTCGCAAAAGCGGACACCGAGCAACTCAATTATATCAACGAAGTAAGAAACTCTGTTTCTCCGAATATGGTATTCAGCAAGGCATCCTCTTCCCTGCAATTTGCTGAGGACATCCGTTCGCAGATGGAAAAGAAGGAAGAGATTAAATTCGATCTGAATTCCACTGATATATTCCTGATCTCCAACCAGCTTGATGAAAATGAGGCGAATGAGATAAAGGATATGCTGAGCGATATCGTACCTGTAGAGAATCTCAGCATCATACAGGACAGCGAAACAGATTATTCGGAATTCTGTAAGCAGCAGATCAGCAAAAGCAGGCTTGCTGTCGTGTATTTCAAGATGTCGGGCGACTGGGCCGTACCGTTTACGCAGCAAGTTTGGAAGAAGATCGGAGGAGCAACCTCACATACTCCCATATTACTTATTGGAGATCACGATCCTGAAAGCAATCTGGGCAAGAAATTCCTTGCGCCAAAGGTTGTTTCACTGATCGTAGCCGGCGAGCTCATTCCACTTGAGATCAAGGTTCAATTTGATAAAACAGTAGGCGCCTCCTGATCATGGAAGAGAAGATCTGTCCATATCCCGGCCTTCGACCGTTCAATGAAGAAGAGTCAATCTTTTTCAGGGGGAGAGAGGAGCATATTGAGAAAATAATTGCCCAGCTTGAGGAGCGTAAGTTCCTAATGCTCACAGGGGCATCCGGTGATGGCAAATCATCACTGGTGTATGCCGGGGTCATTCCAAATGCGAGAGCAGGGTTCTTTAAAGCAAAATTCAACAATTGGGTCATCGTTGATTTCCGTCCGGAGCGAAACCCGCTTCAGAATATGGCGAAGGCCATTGCCGGCAAACTTGGAAGGGAAAGTGTTGATGAAACGGAGAAGGAGCTTGGATTCGGATTTTCTTCACTCATTAATATATACAAGAACTCGCCTTATCACCTGGATACAGGCTCGTCTCATTGGAACAAGGCGGATGAAAAGGAGAAAAAAGCGCTGAAGCGAAAAGCAGCCAATCTTTTTATCCTTGTCGACCAATTTGAAGAATTTTTCACCAACTCAGAGAATTACAATGACGGACAAGCTTCTGTAAATTCTCAAACGGTGCTGAATCTTCTGTTGGAAACGGCAAGGATCGCCCTGGCGGAAGATATTCCCATTTACATCATCTGTACCATGCGCTCCGATTATATAGGTCAATGTGCAGCGTTCAGAGGCTTGCCCGAGTACATAGGCTTCAGCCAGTTTTTCGTGCCACGACTGAAGCGGAAAGAAATACACCAGGTGATCGCTGAGCCGGCCATGCTGAGCGGAAACACCATTTCTAACCGGCTTACAGAGACGTTGATCAATGAATTGGGAGATGGCTTCGACCAGCTTCCTGTATTGCAGCATGCCCTGAACCAGGTATGGCAAACAGCAAGCAGAGGGAATGAGGAAATGGATCTTATTCATCTCGCCAAGCTAAGCGGGCTGAAGAAAGAAACACTGCCATTGTCGGATGCTGAGACATTTTCCGCTTGGTACAATTCGATAGCAGAGTATAAAAAGGATTATTTTAAGGACCCATCGCTGGAGAGTGTGCTCAATGCACACGCAAATGAATTGTATGAAACAGCGCAGGACCATTATAACAAGTCGCACCGTAAAAAGATCGAAAAAGAGACCGCGCAGCAGGTCATTCGTGTTGCTTTCAAATGCCTGACGAAGATCGATGATGGTCGAGCTGTCAGGAACAGGATGAGCCTGGAGGAGATCAGGAATGTTATCGATGATCCTGAAATTACACTGGATATGGTTGCCGGAGTACTGGACGTTTTCCGGGAGCAGGGAAATACCTTCATTAAACCTTTTAAAGGGGGAAGCGCATCTGTTGACAAACTTACATCGACTGACGTATTGGATATTACGCATGAGAGTTTCATTCGCAACTGGGATATGCTTGGGCAATGGGCCAGGGAGGAACACGAGAACCTTCTCAATTTCAAGGATTTTGAAAAGCAACTCAACCGCTGGATCAATAGCGGGAAGAATTCCGGTTATTTATTACCGATCGGGCCCTTCACTTTCTTCGAGACCTGGTATAAATCGTGCAAACCAAACAAGCACTGGCTTGCCCGTTATGATGACAGCAACTCCACGGGAATTGAAAAGCTCACGAGCGCAGACAAACTGCTTGATCACATTCGGGAATTTCTGAGAAAGAGTGGTCGCAAACTCTTTTTCTCCCGAACTGTGCTGAAGTATGGCGCAAGAAAGCTCCTCATAGCGCTGGGATTGATTGGTCTTATCGCTGAGTGTACGTACTATTATTTCGATTACAGGAAAAAACAGAATAATTATGTGATTGAGGAGATCATTAATGAGCAGAAAGCAGCGTTGCTCAATCCTACGGTGAAGCTGTCATCCAAAGCAAATTTCGTGATCCTGTATGAACGGCTTTATCCGGGAAGCTTTACAGGCATTCTTGATAGTTTGCATAATGATACGCTTGCGTTTGATATTGCTGAAGAGATGTTCTATGCTATTGAGGATTATCAACAGATGTACGATAGCGAGGCAAACCCGTTGCTAGCCCGATTAGTAGATTATTTTTCAGGGCAAAAGGGACTCATGTATAGCGACACATCCGGCATACCCAGGCAAGAGGTTTTTTCCAGGGTCAATAAAGTGATGTATATGTTGTCACGGATGCACTATCATGACCCAAGCCCTATACTTGACAGATCGATCGAGATATTTTCATCGAGATTAAGTAAGTTGTTGCTGAATTTAGCAAGAAATTCGATAGCCCCTGTGAATGGAGTATGTTTTAATGATGCGATCGGATTGTTGCTAAACATTGGGCAGGGGAAAGATGTGAGAGGCAACTTAAGTCTTATGTATGATCTGTGTTCCCCATTCAGTTCGGAACAATCCAAACGAAGGTTTGATGAGCTGTTTCCTGAAAAGCTCAAACTTTCCGGATATGGCATGACACTTTCTCATAATGGCGGGTACCATTCTTTTGCAAAACTGCTTGCCTCCCGGCGAGATTATGAATCCTTACAGCGCTGCCTGGACACTTTATTCATTCATAGCGACGGTTTTACGGAAGCGAAATACGGCAAGGATGTATTCTCAATTCTTTGTCACCTGGCGAAGAACGGCGTTTCGGATTGGGATTCTTCCGAGTTCCGGAAAACAGCATGTTGGATAACCCGGTACCGCGAAGATGTTTCCATAAAGGACGTGTATGGTCGCATTTTTTATTTATTGCGAAAGGATCGTGTTCGTAATTATTACTCAAATAATATTCGTGATATCACCGACGAGCCGTACCTATTCACCTCCCAGGAACGGGCATCGGATTTTTTCGATGAATACCTGAGCGTATATAATCAATGTGTTAAAAATAAGGATGAATTGAATTTTGAATTGGCCATGGCCTATAAATCATTCGGGTCAATGCAGTGGTACAAATATGGCGACAGCAAAAAACCCAACACGTATTTTCATAAAGCTTTTGAATATTTTGAGCAGGTCGGGCAGTCATTCCTGGACGAACCTCATAAATTGAAGAATTTTAATTTTAACCCGACACAATACGACATTTCATATGTAGATGCCTTCCTGACCCCTCAATCAATGGAAATGTTCGTTGATCAGTACACGAATGAGGCAGAGACCGCGTGTAACCACAGGACCGAGCCATTCATGAATTTTATCATGGACAACCAGGAGTATCTTTCTGTCTATGAAGAACAGATCGCCGGCAATTTATTTGTTAAATTTATTTTTGATTATTACGCAATGATCTATTCAGGAAATGAGCGTGCAGTGAATGATGAACTTTATCGGTACCATACATTCATTGCTAATCTTTCCACCATGCTCAAAACGGAACGTACAGAAGAAGTTTTCCTTACGTTGATGGGCCTGAATGCCGCCGCCGCCACAAATCCAATGCTTCAGCCGGAGAGCATGACAACAAACTTGCCCGACTCGATCATTGTGTTAGCCGTGACCGAAAAAAGCATGGATGATTTGGATTGGGCTTACTGGGAGATATTTGCTGAATATGTCCACAATCTGGCCAGGATCGGGCAAGATACAAATGCACTCTACCTGATCGGACAAATAAAGGATAAGGCGGCGAGTATGAATTTGTATGTTTCTGCAGCGACTGTGGTACAGGAGGAAGGACCCGTTGAACAGATATTCGGTTACCTGGACACACTTTTTATCCGCAAAGACAAATTGGGGATACCGGGCGGCAATCTTTTCTATTTGTTGGGAGCGATAGGCAGCAGACCTATGATAAACATTGCGACGGAGGAGATAAGGGAGATCCCGGATAACCAAAAATCCAGATCGGTACAGAACCTCGTCAGAGGGGTATCGCGAAACAGTTATTATTTCATTTCAAGGGACCTGATCCCGGAGTATTTTTCTACTTCATCCTGGACCAATATTAATAACGAGATCCTTTATAATGAAATAAGGGGAAGAGAGATAGGGAAAAAACCGGAAGAGGAAATGCTGTCTGATCATAAATGGTATGAGAATGAATCGGTTCGAAAAAATTGGGTAAAATTCAATGATAATTTTTCTTCCTTCAGTTGGAAGGACCAGGCAATAAATCGGATGGGGTATACACTTTATTCAGAATGAAACAGGTAACAAATATTCGGGCGGTAGTTTTTTGTTTCATCATCGTGGGACTCTTTGCCAGCGCGGCCCAGAATGAATATGGTGCCGGAAAAATTATTCCATGGTCCAATGCGCTGATCGGGTTTACTTTCCTCATTGAGTTTTTTATGTTATTCGCGCTGAAAGGTATAAGTGGAAGGGAAAGAGCCGGAAGAATGACGGAGTGCCTGGGATTATTTCTTTTTTTCTTTGGCATTTTTGCCAGGTCCATGAGTTGGAGGGGCGCGGGAATGGAGATCATTTTAGGCGGGTTGATCACATTTCTGTATTATTTCGCTGACGGGATCATTTTTTTTGTAAGAAACAGACGCTCCGGAGCAAGGGCTGCTTTTCTTACCATGTTTACTTTTTTCATTTGCGCAGTGGGATTTTTAGCGCTCACTTTTAAACAACAGCATTGGCCTTTATCAGGTATACTATTCCTTCTGGTGGGTGTCTCCACTGGCCTGGCATTTCTCCTTGCCGCAATTGTACGCAAGGTTACGATCAACAAGCAACAACTCAACATTTTCCGCCTGGCCGAGCAAACCAAGGCTAGATTGGGGTTCTCTTTTCTGTTTGTCTCGCTTTGGAGTATTTATTTCTGGATGATGTTATGGCAACTTGTCCCGCCATTGTTCAGCTTACAGAACCCGCCGGCGTATAGTAAAATGATAGATGAATTGAATAAGGTCGGCAAGACGAGTGAGGAGTATGACAGGATCGAGATACAAAAGGACAAATACTATGAAAACTATGAACGATTTATCTGGAAACGCCATGATGAACAAATGGAGAAGAAATAAATGCTTATCTATAATTATTTTGTTCGTGCTGGCGGGCTGCGCCACGAAGGAGGAGACTGCGCCGCCTATGATGGTGGTATCAGCGGACAAAATGAATGTGTTCTATATTGGAGTAGATAATCCTGTTTCCGTCTCTGTTACCGGCGTGTCTCCGGCTGATCTGATATTGAAAAGCAATGAAGCCGTAGTTGAAGGAGGCGACGGAAGATTTATTGTAAAAGTAGGAACTCCGGGAGTTGTTGATCTTGAAGTTGTAGCAAAATTGGCAAACGGAGAGGAACAAAAAATGGGTATCGCCAGTTTTCGGGTAAAGCTAATACCTGATCCGGTTGCTTTTTTCGGCGGGAAAAGGGGGAACGATATTATATCATTGCAGGAATTATCAAAAGCGGAATCTTTGACAGTCGCTTTTGAAAACTTTGACTTTGATATGAAAGCTGTGGTGGAATCTTTTGAGATATCGATGAATTTTAACGGAATTGAAGCTACGATGAGATCAAAGGGAAATTTAGTATCAGATGAACAGAAGAAATACCTGGCGAAGGCAAAGGTTGGGTCCAGGATCTATATTGAAAATATCAGGGTGAAGCTTCCTGATGGTACAACGCGTTCGGTCGCAAGCGTGAATCTCAAAGTCATCTGACCTCTTGTAGATCCATGCTCATCGCCCTCATTCTTACTGCCCTCACATCTCTTGCTATCATAGCATTCCTTGCTTTCCAGCGTGAAAAGCTTCTACAGAAGCTGAATGAGAAGCATTCTAAAGTGAATGAAAAAGACGCCGAAAAGCAGAAAGTAGAAGAGAAGAACAAAAAACTCTGGCAGATGAGCGAAGCTGTTTACAAGGAAAAGGGAAAAGTGGACGAGGAGAATCAAAAACTGCAAGTTGAAAAGGAAAAACTAGCGCTTGAGAAAAAGAAAGTGGATGAGAAGGTAAAAAAACTCTGGAGCCAGAGCATGGCCATTCATAAAGAAAAGGAGCGGATCAATGAGCTGAAACTTATCATTGAACATAAGCACCAGGAGATAATAGACAGTGTGAACTACGCGAAGCGCATACAGGAAGCCATTCTTCCCGATGTACGTGAGATATCCATGCATGTTCCGAATTCTTTTATTCTATACAAACCGAGGGATATTGTTTCAGGAGATTTTTATTGGTTTACCATTAAGGACAATAAAACGATCATTGCCGCGGTGGATTGTACCGGCCACGGTGTCCCCGGAGCATTCATGAGTATGATCGGGAACACTATCCTTAACCAGATCGTCAATGAAAAGGGCATAACCGATCCTGCTCAAATACTGGATCAATTGAACATAGAAGTTAATTATGCATTAAAGCAAACACAACAAGATTCAGAATCCCGGGATGGTATGGACATCGCCATTTGTTCTCTGGAAGGAATGAAGCTCTCCTATGCCGCCGCCATGCGCCCGCTTTACCTGATCCGAAAAGGCGAACTCATCGAGACAAAGGCTAATAAATTTCCCATTGGGGGTCTCAGTTACGAGATCGAAAAAAAATTCACCTCGCATACCTTCGATCTTCAATCCGGCGATACCATTTACATCTTTACCGACGGCTTCGCGGATCAGTTCAATGAGGCGGATAAAAAGCTCATGACAAAGAAATTCAAGGAAATATTACTGTCGATCCAGGGAAGAGATATGCCGGATCAGCGCGAATACCTGGATGAATTTATTGACAGGTGGAGAGGAAAGACCGATCAAACGGATGATGTACTGGTTATCGGCATAAGGGTCTAAGCTTTCTTCCCAAACATCTCCATTATCTTCCTCAGCCAGTCGAAATACAATGCAATAGCCATCACAAGCGTCATGCTCCATATCACTGCCATGTTCACGCAATAAGTATCAAACACTTTTCCTAATACTTTCTTTCCCGACGAAAAGAAATGAGAACGCAGCCCTCCTTCCCTGAAAACCGGATCGGAAGTTGAAATGATCTCACCTTCCTCAATTGCTACTTCATCCTCCAGGCTTTTATTCCTCACAAAATCCTCCAGGCTTCTGTTGTGATGCCTTGAACGTAACAGAAGGAGACTGAGTGGATCATACGTTGAAATGATCTCATCCTTTTTTGTAATTGCGGCATCTTCCTTTTTCGCGTAATAACGCTTCACTTCTCCTATGAACATTCTCAATTCCTCCACAACGCCATCATTGATCTGTCCTTTCTCGAGCAACATCATTCCTTTAAACGCAGAAACTCCTGTCAGGTCGATCGATTTCTTTACCTCCGATAAGAGCAGGCTAATTTCCTCTCTGAAATCTTCCGGGCTTTTTCTTTTATTGGTAACCAGATCTTCTGCAACTGACATCATCTTTGAAGCCCAGTACACTTTCCGGAATGTTGTCTCACTGATCATTTTCTCCTGTTCAAAGAACAGTTTCTCGTATTCATTATCGCGAAATTGTTTTACTGCCAGCGCCTCAAAAGCCCACCTGGAAGCCATAAGATCACCGGCCCAGGGAACAGTCTTTCGGGAAGATAGAAACGGGTGTAACTCCTCAAACTTGACCAGCACCCCGCTGAGCAGAAGCTGTGGAATGATCAGGAATGGGATCATGATATAAATGGTCACAGCGGATCTGAAAGCGGAAGAAATATTCAAACCAAGCATATTGGCAAAGCAGGCAATGGAAAATAATACCATCCAGTAGGATCCATACATTTCGAAAATATCTATCTCAAGGATTGAATTACCAATGAACACGAAGGTCGCCGTCTGGATAGCCGAGACAAGGAAGAGAATCGAGATCTTGGAAAGCAGGTAGGAGCCCCTGCTGAGATTCAGGAAAGATTCTCGTTTTAGTATCTTCCTGTCGCGGAAGATCTCCTCCGCGCTGACCGTAAGTCCAATGAATAGCGCAACGATCACCGACATGAAAATGTACGCTGTAAGATTTCTATTTTCATAGAAGACATATTCATTTCCATTTCGATAAAACTTGACCAGGTAAGCAAGTATGAATCCCAGGACGGGAGCTTCCAGCAAATTGATCGCCAGGTATTGCCTGTCAGAAAGTTTCGATAAAAGATCCCGCGTCATAAAAACTTTGAATTGTTTTATCAGCCCCGGTTTTCTGAAGCGCAGGACATTTTCCTTATAGGCCTCTACGGGAGGCGTATCTTGTTGCGCCGACTTAAAATGTTCATTCCATTCCTGCGGTGTTACTCTTCGGATATTCGTCAGATTTCCGTCTTCGTTCAGGACCTTCGCCTCAAGAATGTTGAAGATCTGCTCCGGGTTCACGTTTCCGCAATGTTCACATTCGCTTCCTGCCGGATTGGCGTGATTTACAATACGCTTGAACCAATTGAGTGAGTCAACAGGATTACCATAGTAAACCGGGTAACCCCCGTTGTCAAGTAATAATAACTTATCGAACATCTTGAAAATGTCGGAGGAGGGTTGATGGATAACGACAAAGATCAGTTTGCCTTTCAGGCCGAGCTCCTTCAGAAGGTCCATGATGTTTTCAGAATCTCGTGATGATAATCCGGAAGTCGGTTCATCGCAGAACAAGACGGAGGGCTCGCGTATCAGCTCCAAAGCAATGTTCAGCCTTTTTCTTTGCCCTCCGCTGATGGTCTTATTGAACGCATCACCAACTTTAAGATCCTTTGCCTCCAGCAGGCCGATGCTATCAAGCAATTTGTCTACCCTTTCTCCTATCTCCTTGTCGCTGAATCCTTCCAGGCATAATTTAGAGTTGTAAAAAAGATTCTGGTAAACCGTAAGTTCTGAAATGAGAAGGTCATCTTGCGGAACATAACCGATCACCCCCTCAAGTTTCTTTTTTTCAGAATGTATATCGATCCCGTTGATGGTAACCCGTCCCGCAGTAGGTTTGTAATTTCCATTCAGAACATTTAGTAAAGTGGATTTCCCCGCGCCGCTTCCTCCCATGATCCCGATCATCTTACCGGAATTTTCATGAATGGAAACTGCGTGAAGACCTTTTTTGCCTGAACGAAATTCATACTCAATGTTTTCGGCAACATATCGGACCGGCGTTTGTCCTTTTTCCGAGAGAAAACGCCCTACGATATCAGAGTAATAAATATTACCGCCCTTATTGTTCTTCACGGAACCGCCCGGCGGGAACAAATAAACTTTGTGTGAAACGGCCGCCTGTCCGTTGATAAGCAGATCCGTGGCGGTCACAGCTCCCACCAGGTACATGTTCACACTCGGGATCCTTAGTACATAAACCGGCTCTGTAATGGATTCCGAGCGTAACCATTTTGTTACTTCTGTTAAGGCGGGTTGCTTGTCTGACACAACCAGCAGGTCAGGAATGCTATTGATCTCAGGAATGGACTTGGAAACAATGAAGGTCCGAATAGATCTGAATTCTTCGTCAGGTATGAAGAAGGAGGAGGCCACCGTTTCAACAAACTCCATCTCAAGAGTGGAAATTTCAGCCTTGGAAGAAATGAATTCCAGCAGGTTTACAAGAACTATGAACTTTTGTTTTTGAGTGAGCTCCTCGTTGATCTGGTTACAAATGACAACCACTTTGACGGAATTGACAGCTATCCTGCGTTTCTTACGCTCGCTGTCGCCGGTACCTTCCTCTTCACGGAGGCATTCATCATAATAGCTGAGATATTGCGCGACTTGCGCCTTATTGAGCTGCTTGCCCAGGAATTCTTCAACTACCTCTCTTGAATTGGCTGCAGATTGGTCTGAACGCGCTATGATCGCGAATAAACGGGCAAGCGCTTTGAGGATCTTTTCACTCAATGTGAAGGGTTAACCCACCAGCTTCATCCTGAGCTTTTCCAGGGCAGCGTGGATCTTCGCAGTGATCGCTTTATCGGAGGCTTCTGCTTTCAACTCCTTGTACAGCCCCTCCAGGTCTGTGAAATCCTGGATGATGGTTTTAAAATCTTTATTCGTTTTATACTCTGCAAGCAATTCATTCAGTCGCTGAAGGTGTGTACGCTGTTCATACACTTTCTGAAACAGTACTTTGTTTTTTTCTGTGAGGTCCGCATCTTTGATGAGCGACAGGGTGATGTACTGGCTTTCTATCCAGCTTCCGATCAGCATTTCAGTAGCGGTCTGAAGTTTCTCATTGCTGCGAAGAAATGCATCCATCTCCGTATATAACTTATCCATGATCCTGTTGATGGAATCTTTGTTCTCAATGTTCGTCTCCATATCATCGCCTACAAGCTTATCGAAACTTTCCCCTGCGCCTATTGCGCCGGCCAGTTCTCTTGACGTGGTATAATACTTTTTCACATCTGCATATTGCTCATTGGTAGAAAGATACAGCAGATCAACACCGTAAACACCATAATTTACACCCTTCTTAAACGAGGTCATGTATTTTGAAGCGTTACTGTGCGGGTTGATGAGGTTCTTGTTAAAGGGTAATTCTGATTTTGGCAGGAGGTCAACGATCTCGAACGGCGATGGAATGTTCAGCACCGTAACATGAAACTTGAAATCGGCTAGTTCATTATCCGGAGTGGTCTGGTTTTGCGAGGTTGTATCCTTTGGTGTAATGTCTTCTTTCGGTGTGTCCGTGCTTCCGCAAGAAGTAAATAGCAGCGCAAGGATCGTAGCAGGCATCAAGATCGTTTTCATGTCTTTTATTTTAAGCTTTTAGAGTTCTATTTTTGTACAGCCACCAGGTTAAACGGAATTTTAATGATCAGTTTATAATCTTCACCCGCCTCCTGCATGTCCTCGTCATTTTCGTCGTACTCCCAGTTGATAACCGCTTCACCCTTGCCGCTTTTTGAAATGGATTCTATTTTTTTAAACAGATCGGCAATTAATTTTGAGGAACTGGTGTTGAAATAATCAAGCTGAATATGCATGCTTGTTTTTGCTGCAGGAGCCTTACAGTAATTATCCATCCACTCAAACACTGGCTTGTAGAAAACTACGGAATTTTCCGGTATCGATTTCCCCATGATCCTGAATTCGCCGGTCGAAGGATCGAGCTGTATCAACGGTGTGGAGGGGGTCTGATCTGCCTGGTAAGGTTCCATGTTTTTCTAGCGCATCAAATTTATTGATCTTTTTTTAATTAATTGATAAATAAACACTTGGTAATGGTCCGCAGTTTGCTCAACTTGGCTTATTGGAGTAATTTTGCCCGGATGCAGTTCTTTATCCCTTTTCTCTTCACCACCTGCGGACTCTTCTCGCAAACAGGCGGTACACTCATTTACCAGGATTTTAATGGCTATGATGGCACTTCTGCAACTGTGCCTCCCGGCTGGAATTTTTCTTATAACGGAAACTATACATCCACTACGTACTCCGGCGCAAGTGGCCCGAATTCATATCGCTTTGGAGTAACCGCAGCTCAGGTAACCTCGCCCGCATTTCAAAATGCAGATTCTGTTCGTTTTTGGATAAAGGGTGCAGGAACGGATACCATCAGTTTCTTAACACTTTACGAATCTTCTGACAGCATCATCTGGACACCTGTAACAGTTATCAATCCGATCCCTCTTCCTGCCACCGTGGTTAAGTTCCCGCTCCAAAATACTTCAACGCACATCCGCTTTATTTACACCAAATCTGTCGGGAACATGGCCATGGACGACCTGGAGATATTTTCTACTCCTGATAATCCCAATGGACAGATCATTGTTTACTTCAATAGTCCGGTCGACACAACCGTTGGATTTCAGCCTGACGCAACCTATCTGAATCAATCAATTGATGACACGCTCGTCGCCTGGATCAACCGTTCCAATTTTTCGCTTGATATCGCCCTGTACAATTTTAACCCCTCCGGCAATATTGCGGATATCGTTACTGCTATCAACAATGCCTGGAACAGGGGAGTGGCCATTAGATGGATCTATAATGGCAGTTCCACAAATACCGGGCTTTCCATGATAAACCCGGCTATCCCCCGGCTGATCAGCCCTACTACTTCATCCTATGGACTGATGCATAACAAGTTCATGGTGATCGATGCCGCATCACCCAACACATTTGATACCTGGACCTGGACCGGTTCCCTGAATTGGGAAGACGGAAACATGAACAATGACCATAATAATGTTGTGCTGATAAAGGACAGGCAAATGGGTCTCCAATATGTACGCGAGTTCAGCCAGATGTGGGGAAGCTATACTGCTTTACCTGATATTACCATTTCCAGGTTTGGCCCGACCAAGTTCGACAACAACATTCACCGATACATCATTAACGGCAGAACGGTTGATCTGTATTTCAGTCCGGCACAATACACAAATAACCAGATCCTCTCCTGCATCAATAGCGCCGGCACGGATCTTTATTTCGGCGTTTATGCATTTACGATGACACAAAATGCCTCAGCCATTATCAACCGATTCAACAGCGGTGTTTATACCGCCGGCATCCTCGACCAGTTTTCCGTTCCTTACGATGCGGATGATACTCTTGCTCCACTCGGAAATATGCTGAAGGTGTATAACCAGTCTTCCCTGTACCACAACAAATTCATGTTCGCGGATTTCTCCGATACCCTTTCTGATCCGCTTGTTCTCACGGGCTCACACAACTGGACAAACAGCGCCGAAACCAAGAATGATGAAAACACACTGATCATTCATGATCCCTTCATCGTGAACCAGTATTATCAGTCGTTCTACGCTGATTTCATTGCGTTGGGAGGGCAGTTGGGGATGTGGGAGAATGCCGTTTCTTTGCAGGGAATCTTTTATCCCAACCCGAATAACGGGGCGCTTCACTTAATGATCACCTCTTCTACTAAGATTGGAATAGAAGTGTATGATCTGAAAGGAGCGCTTGTCTATTCAACTTGGGTTGATACAAGTCTCGTTGAGCTTCCTGCCGCAATTGAGAATGGATTATACATGGTCCGGGTTCGATCAGGGGATGACCTTTATTACCACAAGCTACTTTTGATTCGCTAATGAAAAACCCGGAAGGGCGCTTGCGCACCTTCCGGGTAAAAGCCGTTCTTACTAATGTTTAGTAAACGACAACCCTTCTCACCGAACGGTTTGAAGAATTGCGTATAGAGAGGAGATAAATTCCTTTTCCTGCCTCACTGATATTCACAGGAGATTCAAGTTTGCCGCTGAAATTCTGTAAGGTCTGACTGGAAATGAGTTGTCCAACCGAATTGTGAATTTCAATCGTGTAGTCATCCGCAACATCGGTTTCAAATACAATGTTGAACTCACCGCTGTTTGGATTCGGAAATAACCCAAAGTTATCCTGGCTGAACTCATTTACGCCGGTTGTTAAGGTTCCGGTGATGTTAATGTTGTCAACATAAAGAGCCTGTCCATATCGGCCCCTGTTCTGGAACGCGATCATAACGTTATTCCCAACATAAGGCGTCAGCACAACTGTTTCCTGCCTCCACTGCGCAGCGGTTGGAACGAAAATGGCTGACTGAACATCGATCTGTCCGTTAGTTGAAAGTGTATTACCACCCTTCATGTAGATCTGTGTCCAGCTGCTGCCGCAATTGGTAGAGATCATGACAGCAAGTGAATCGCTGTACATAACACTCTGGTATAAACCGAATCGCGCATAAGCCACCCAGAAAGTAAGTGTACAGGCGCTCATCGTTGTAAGATTCAACTTTGGTGTGCGCATCTCATCGCGCTGTCCCAGCGCATCCAGGTTGTAATTATCAAACAGCGCGCTGGCGGTGCTTGCCTGTCCCGCTGTAGTTGTCCTTGCCCAGAAGATCCCGTTATTCCCAATATCCAGCGGAGTCCATCCGGTGGGAAGGAATGTTGTGTTCTGAAATCCTTCCGCAAACGGTAATGCCTGTCCTGTATTGGAAACGATAACAGTTGTTGTGGAAGAGCTCGAGCCATTTGCGTTGGTTGCTGTAAGTGTCACAGTAAATGTACCTCCAGATGCGTACGTCACAGTAGGATTCTGCTGTGTTGAGCTTGCGGGTGTTCCTCCCGGCATGGACCAGCTCCAGCTTGTAGGATTGAATGTGCTCTGATCTGTCAGTTGAATGGTCATTCCGGTACAGGTTGTTGTCGGGTTCGCAACACATGCCGCAACAGGTGGATTGCTTAATGAGCCTGCTATGCAGGACATAGAATTATTAGCATTGATCCTCCCGGCTCCGAGCTGGCCAATATAACTTGGGTTTTGTGCGTTGATGTTATCGCAGCCTGTGTACAGACAATTTAATAAAGCTGTATTACTGATGGTTGGATTCAGTGATTTCATCAGACCAAGTAATCCTGCAGTAAGTGGACAAGCCATAGAGGTGCCCGACATGCTTGCATATCCGTTGGTGGGAACCGTGCTATAAATGTTACTTCCCGGAGCAGAAACGTCAACCCAGGTTCCGTAGTTTGAAAAGCTTGATTTTGCGTCTGAGCTTGAAGTGGAAGCAACTGCAACACAATTTGTGTAAGCAGAAGGATAGTGCAAGGCATTCGTGCTGCTGTTTCCCGCTGCAGCTACTACGACAGCCCCGGAATTCCATGCATTTGTAATAACATTCTGCGCTGTTTGAGAGGATGAGGTTCCTCCCCATGAAAGACTGATGATATCAGCGCCGGAAGCAGCTGCGTAGCTGACGCCGGTATATCCGGCAGTAACGGAGGTAGGACTACTCGCATCACCGGTAGCTTTTACCGCCATGATCTTTACGCTCCAGCCAATGCCTGAAATTCCTGTTCCGTTATTTGTTACTGCACTCGCAGAACCCGCACAGTGGGTGCCATGATCAAAGGAAGTATTAGGTGGATCAGGATTGTTGTCATTATCTGCAACATCATATCCATTGATGTCATCAACGTATCCGTTCCCGTCATCGTCAATGTTATTGCTGGCGATCTCACCCGGGTTCATCCATTTGTTGGAATTGAGATCTGTGTGATTTCGTTGTACGGCATTATCTACGATGGCGACAACAACCGTTGATCCTGTAGAGAAGTAGTTCCATGCGGCGGTCGCATTGATCTTATTCAGGAACCATTGGTTGGTTGCGTTGTAATCATTCGGCGTCAGCATAAGCTCATCATAAGGCACACGCTCCGCATATTCGATCTGAACGCAGGTCTTCAAAGCATTGAGGATCCTGTCCACATCATACTTGTTGCTGAAACGCAACTCGTATGTGCGTTGCAACTTTCCGTCGTTCTTCGCAACGAAGAACGGCTTGGACAGATTCGTGATGTCGAATTCCGCCAGCGCATTCGAAACAAATGGCAGCGACCAGATACTCACATCCAATGGATTTTCGTTCGGAAGTGAAACAACAGGATGCCGGTCCGTAAGTTTGAACCAGATCTTTCCGTCCTGGTAAGTTGGGTATACAGTCTGCGAAAAAGAAATGCTGCTAATGAATAGCGAGCATAAGAAAAGAAGTCCTGATCTTTTCATAGTTGGGGGTTTTTTGTTGGTCTTCCCCAGAACCGACACCGATTGAGCGTAGCTCAACTTCGGGGTCTGGTTTTGGGGTTTGGTAATGCAATTAGGCAAATTCGTCGACAGAAAGCAAATTTTATAGACACTTATCTGTAAAAGTCTGAATTCAGGGATTTATTATTTGGTTTGAATCTTTGATGCCAGCAGAGGCTTAAGTATCAGATATTCAGACCATAAGCTTATACTTTTATGTTGATTAATGTATGAGAAATACGAGTTATTATCATTGTCTATCCTCCCCCGGAAAGGTACCTTTACGGAAAATTGAAAAAACGATGAAAAATCTCAAAGTTCTGATCTGTTCTTGCGTCTTATTCGTTTCCTTAAACGCCTTTTCTCAAGTCAGCTATAATTACACGGGCTCCATGCAAACGTATGTGGTGCCGCCGTGTGTTACCTCTGTATATATTGAATCTTATGGTGCACAGGGCGCGAACTCACAGGATCGTCTGACAACGAATGCAACAGGCGGTTTAGGTGCAACTGTGACAGGCACGCTGGCAGTTACTCCCGGCCAAACTCTTTACATTTTTGTGGGAGGACAAGGAAATATCAATGGTTCCGGAGGCTATAATGGTGGTGGAACGGGAGGAACAAGTTCTGCAGGCAGCAGCTGTTTCGGCGGACCGGCAGCAGGTGGTGGAGGCGCATCGGATGTGCGGGTGATCGGAATGACGCTCACGGACAGAATAATTGTTGCCGGTGGAGGCGCAGGATCAGGACGTGATTATTGTAACGGGTCTTGTCAACCTTGCGGATGTGGAGGAAGCGGAGGCGGTGGCGGAAACGCAAACGGAATAAATGGTAATGCAGGTTATAATTGTGGATATAGTTATCCCGGAAGCGGAATAAATTTTGGTTATGGCGGAACTCCGACAGCAGGTGGCGCAGGTGGTCCCGGTGACGGAGGCGGACCTTCAGGGCTTGCGGGTATTTTAGGTGATGGCGGAACAGGAGCAGGAGGAACGTATGACGTTGCAGGCGGTGGTGGTGGTGGTGGTTATTACGGCGGTGGTGGCGGAGGAAGCGCTTCAAGCGGAAGTGGTGTTGCAGGAGGCGGAGGCGGCGGAGGATCTTCTTATGTTGGTGGAGTGACATCAGGCATGATGACTCCTGCAAATCGAAATGGAGATGGGCTGGTGGTGATAACACCAAACGCAGGCGCGCCTGCACAGCCGACTTCCATTACAGGGCTAGCGAGTATTTGCGCAGGATCAAGTCAAACTTATTCTATCAGCCCGGTAACCGGCGCAACTTCTTATACCTGGACAGTTCCTTCCGGAACTACTATTGTAACCGGACAAGGCACAACTACAATTACCATAACTGCCGGAACAACTTCCGGTGTCATCTCAGTTTATGCAAGCAACGTTTGCGGTAACGGACCGGCGCAAAATCTTACAGTAACAATTAATCCTCAGCCAACGGCTAATGCAGGACCGGATACTACTTTATGTACTCCTAACACGGTTACCCTTTCGGCATCAGGAGGTACATTTTATTCATGGTCGCCCGCAACCGGATTGAGCAGCACGACAATTCCGAACCCGGTTGCAAGCCCTACATCAACCATCACCTATACGGTTACGGTAACAAATGCAGGCGGTTGTTCTGCAACAGATGCAATCACAATTCTCGTAAACGCAACGCCGCCTATGGCTGCTTCTTCCAATCCCGGTACTGTTTGCAGTGGAGGATTGACAGTTCTCGTTGTCGCAGGCGCGAATACGTATGTATGGTCGCCGGGAAATATGACAGGCTCATCTGTCACGGCCAATCCAACGGTTACAACCACGTATACTGTTACCGGAACAACTCTTGCCGGCTGTACGGGAACTGCAACAGTTACGGTGAGTGTGTATGCTGCAACAGTGATCTCATTAACATCAAATCCATCCACGGTTTGCGCGGGTGGAACCGTTACACTTGATGCAAGCGGCGCGAATTCTTATACATGGCAGCCCGGTAATTTATCCGGACAGCAGGTTATGGTTAATCCAACAAGCACCACAACCTACACTGTTACAGGAACAGACGCTAACGGTTGTACCGGAACTTCCACTATCACAGCAACAGTTTATGCGGCTCCTGTCGTTACACTTGTTGCAAATCCGAACTCAGTTTGTTCAGGCGGAACAGTTGCGATAAGCGCAAACGGCACAAACACATACAGCTGGCAACCCGGAAACATGACCGGACAACTTGTTACGGTGAATCCCACATCAACTACCACATATACCGTTACAGGAACAGATGTAAATGGTTGTACAGGAACATCTACGATCACCATAACCGTGAATGCGCCTCCGGTCATCACAACAACTGCCGGCGATTCGATCTGCGATGGCACAATGTATACGATCACTGCAAGCGGGGGAACTTCGTATTCCTGGATGCCGGGTGGACAGACCACTGCTTCCATCAATATTACACCGAACACGACCACAACTTATACTGTTACCGGTACGGACCTGAATGGTTGCACTGCAACGGCTACAGTAACTGTTGGCGTTTTTGCGCTTCCCAATGTTACGCTTACGCTCAATCCGGCGACTGTTTGTATCAATTGGGCGCCGTATTTATTAACGGGAGGTGCGCCTCTGGGCGGCACGTATAGCGGGAACGGTGTGACGGCAGGTCAATTCAATCCGGCAACTGCAGGTGCAGGAACAACTTTCATTACGTACACTTACACTGACGCAAATGGTTGTATGAACAGTATCATGCAACCCATACAAGTTTCATTGTGTACGGGTATCGAAGAGCCTGAAACCGGTGTTGTACATGTATATCCGAATCCTGCAAACACTTCCGTCACGATCGACTTCAATGGAAATAACGAAGAGGTGCTGATCGAGGTGTTCGATATTTCCGGAAAAAAGATACTGAGCAATTCATACAGTAACTATTCCGGTTCCGCGCTTTCTGTGGACGTTTCAGAACTGCCTCCGGGCATTTACCAACTGCAGCTAAGATCCCAAACGTACCTGGGAACCGCGAAGGTTGTCATTCAAAAATAAAGCAGAGAGCTCCGAAAGGGGCTCTTTTTTTTACTCCGTTTTGATAACAGTTGTTCTTCAGCTATCTTTGAATAAATCTTGTAAGATGAAAAACTTCATTCTTTTATTAAGCTTTTCAGCCGCCCTGTGTCTTTCTTCTTGCATGAAGGAGCCCGTGGCTTGTTTTACGATGCCTTCAACGGGAACAACGGGCAGCGCCGTCAGCTTTGACGGATCCTGTTGTACCGATGCGCACCATTACGAGTGGGAATTCGGTGATGGAGGAACAGGCACCGGCGTCACGACTACTCATATTTACAATACGGCCGGTACATATACCGTAAAGTTAAAAGCTATGCCCAAGCGCGGACACATGAGCGGGGAGATCACGAAAAGCATTACCATTAACTGATGAACCGTAGAAAGTTCATCCGATCATCAGGATATGGATCAGCTTTCATTTTGAGCGGAGTGGCCGGAAGTTTACTCTCCTCCTGCATGAAGAAAATGCAGGAACCTTCTTCCGGACCCGTGAATGTGATCGAAGGTAATTTTACAATTCCTCTTATCAATTCCGGGACACTTCCATTTACCAACCCCGCTTCTCTGGATCTGCAATGGAGCAACAATTCAGGCTTTAATGCTTCGAATATTTCCCCATGTTTGGGATATCATGTCGGCGGTTTTCCCGCGCCAACGATCCGTATAAATTCAGGAAGCAGCATCACGATCCCCCTGCAAAATAATATTGGAGATTATTCTAATATTCATTGGCACGGTCTGATCGTTCCGGAAAACATGGATGGTCATCCGAAGGATGTGATCGCGCCGGGCTCGTCGTTCGATTATAGTTTTACAGTAAATCAGCGCGCGGGAACCTATTGGTATCATCCGCATGTGCATGGCACAACTGCGAAGCAAACTTATTTCGGACTCGCGGGATTTTTTATTGTAAATGATGCAGAGGAGCAGGCCCTTAATCTGCCTTCAGGAGAGTTTGACGTGCCGATCGTTATCCAGGACAAACGCCTTTTCCCTGATCTTGCTTTTGATTATAGTCCGAATACGGATGATATTATGAACGGGTACCTGGGGCAGTATGTCTATGTGAACGGAGTGTATGCGCCCCAGCTTAGAGTAAAAAAACAATTTTATAGGATTCGCGTACTCAATGGCTCCAATGCGCGCATCTATAACCTTGCATTATCTAACGGGGGAAATTTTACATTGATAGGATCGGATGCCGGCCTGCTTGCAAACTCCCAATCGATCACATCCTTGTTATTAGGCCCCGGCGAACGGGCTGACCTCCTTATTGATCTTTCATTTCTCAATTTACTCGAGAACGTTGATCTCATCAGCAAAACGTTCAACGGTGGCGATGCACAAGGGCAGCAGGAATTCAAGATACTGCGGTTTATGCAGACGGATGCCACTACCGGTTCGTTCACTGTTCCCGGCGCCTTGTCCGCAATCACAATGATCCCTGAACTCAGCGCTGTGCGCAGTCGTACCTTCAGCCTCGTTCCTGCAGGGGGACATGTTCATGGCGGCATGATGGGTAGCGGACATAAGATCAACGATAAGGTCTTCGATATGGAGCGCATCGACGAAAATGTCAACTCGGGCGAAACAGAAATATGGGTGTTTGACAATACGGACGGAACGGAGCCTCATCCAATGCACATTCACGGTGTGCAGTTTCAGGTATTGGACCGAACCGGAGGCCGTGGATATCTTATTCAACCAGAGACCGGCTGGAAGGATACGGTGATGTTGATGCCCGGTGAAAAGGTTCGCGTGATCATGACCTTCCCTAATAATCCGGGCACATTTGTCTTTCATTGTCATAATCTGGAGCATGCCGATGATGGTATGATGCTGCAATTCAAGATCTCATAAGATGAAAAAAGTATTCCTGTTTCTTTTATTAAGCTCATTCGGCGAGATTTTTTCCCAGAAATCATTTCTTCCCGGTTTTCAACTAAGGAACGGATTTTCGAAAACACGTTTCACATCTGATCCTAAACCTCTCAATCCTGACAGTACTGAATTCAAACTAAAACCGGGGTATTCATTCGGACTTGGTTTCACCGGCGACTGGCATTTGAATTCCCGGGGAGGTCTCTCCTTTACTGTGGGTATTCAACAGATGCGATCTGTCTTTAAAAATTATCCTTTTGATCCCCCGCCAAGATATGAGTTCAATTACATTGATATGTCGGTCAGGTTATTTGTATATACAGGAGGAAGCAGCAAAGTGAAAGCATATGCCAATTTCGGGATCGCCGGGGGATATCTTTTTTCAGGATGGAGAGTTTACGATACGGGATCGGATCTCATTACAGACGATCTGTTCCCGATCGATCTTGGAATTCCTTTTGATGTAGGAATTGAAATTGAATTGAAGAGGAAAGACTTCGTGCGGATAGGATTAAGTAATTATTTGGGCTTAAAACAGATCTTTACAGGTGATCTCTCCCAAAATGGTTTACAGGGAAAGAACGGATATTCATTGATAACGCTGGGATACATTCTTGGAAAGCGAACCTCAGAACAGGTTCCACCTTAAACCGGGAATGATCACAAATTTTCTTGTCAGTCCATCTGTACGGTAGGCGCGGTTCACGATCGGTCCGCCTGCAACAAACGTTATTTCCATCGACTTCGAAATCGGATAAACGCCGGCAACATTTACATTCAATGTCAGGCCGTCAGAATCCATTGGATTAAATCGTTCACCGGTTGCGTTCGTAATTTCATCTTGGGTAAGATGCTGTATGAATAAAAGGCCAAGACTTGTACTGGATCTCTTATACTTGAAATTTCTGTTGACACGAAATATTCCGTCATCACCACGCTGCATGTTCTTTGATTCAAAGTATCTGTTTGAAGGATCTTCCGGAATGAATGAATAATGCAGAAAACTATTCTCATTTGCGTTGAATGAGTGCTGGTACCCAAGTACAAAATCCCATTTTTTGAAGGTGTATTTTGCGCCGAGTAACAGGTCATAACTTCCCAGACTTGTCTGGTATGGCATTGGAAGCGGAAGCGAATCAACTTTCAGATCGCTGTTGTTCGTCGGAATTTTCCCACCCAATGTAAAAACAAGATTGTGCTTTAGTTTATTGAAAACAATATAACTGAAGCTTCCTGTGATATCACCTAATCCATTCATTTTTGCAAGGTCACCGTTAATGAAGGAATAAGGAACTTTGATCTGGGTAAAAAGTTTACTTTTCACAAGCTGGAAGTTTGCCTCAAAGGTCGGTATGAAGATGTTGGTTCCCCGCTCGCCGCTTCCGTAATGCATATTGAAATGAAACTGATATTTCGGGAAGATAAAAACGTATTTCAGATCCGGATCCTGTTTCTTCTTGATCGAATCGCCCGCGGTCGCCTTAAGATCATTATTAACTGTCTTTTTCGAAGAATCGCCTACTGTAACGAGGATAGATGAGTCCTTCTGTTTCCCGTCCTTTGTGAATTTCACCTCAACATCTTTCTCCTCGATCCTTTTCAAAGTTGTTTTATCAGTAGGAAGTTCCTCAAAGCGAAATTGGATGATACTTAGGGAGCCGACGGAGCAAACACCTGCATCACTGCAGCCCTGTGCGTTAAGTTGCCGGTAGGCCGGAAAAATAAAAAGCAGGCAAACTAGACTAAATGGAAATTTCATACCCAGGTTTTCGAAACGAGATCAATAAAGAATGATTTTTTGCATACACACCTTCGTTCCTTCAGCATTTTTCAGTTCAATGAAATACACTCCGGCAGCAAGCGTGCCACGATCGAATGTGCAACGAAATCCGGTAAACGGAACGCTCTTAACCTCACTACCGGTAACGTCGTACAGCGAAATATTTCCATTGATCACCGCTTCTGTAAATGCAATGTTAAAGGAACTCTTTGCGGGATTCGGGAAGAGCGACATACTATTACTGATATTTTCTTTCACACCTGTAGCTATTCCGGTATAACAAACTACATTATTGGCGGAACCTGAATTCGGGATACAAATGGAATCACCCGCTGCATTGATATCAATATCGGCAGGACTGGTTAAGCCACTCATCACGTTCACCGGCGCAGAGGCAAAATTCGGTACAATGCGCTGGAGTGAATTGTTACTCCATGGAGTGAAATACCAATATCCTGCAGGATCCCGTGTGATCCCGTCTATATTTGAGAATGCGGTGGTATAAAGTGTGCTGATGGTAGAATCAGCAAGACTCATTGCCTGGATACGCGCTGTACCGCCCCAACAAACAAACACACAACGATTGTTGGCCCCATCGTAAATGATCCCGTTGGGCGTGTAAGTAGTGGTTCTCATTATATTAAACGTATTGTTCAGTGTGTTGAAACGATAAATGCGCAACCCGCTGAAATCCGTGGCGAAAAGATATTTCACACCATCACTGGTAAGACCATTTAGAAATGTGGCCCCAAGATTTACATTGACCACTTGTGTTCCCGTACTGATATCGAATCCTTTTATCCTTGGACCGTCGCAGCAATACACCACATTCCCCAACACTTCAATTCCATGTGGTCCGGATGCAATACCCGTTGCGAATGAAGTGAGCGTTTGTGAGAGCGGACTGTAAATATGAATTTGTCCGGATCCGTTTTGTCCAACGATCCATCGGGAATTCGCTGCATCATATTCAACGCTTTCCGGGCTGCTGAAAGTTTGAGCGAAAAGCGAAATGAACGATGGAAGAAGAAAGAGAAAAGTAATTGTCTTTTTCATGTATGATATTTGAGTGCCAAAGATAGGCTAATACGCACAAATAGTTGATCCAATTGCCTGGTCACAAGACATTGATTATCACCATAATAGAATAAGTCAAAAATCCTTTATCTGCTACCCTGAAATAGGTATCTTTGTACGGTATTTAGAATTGTTCTAAATAAAAATAGTGATATAAACAACTGAAAATCAGTATATCATGATAACAGTTTCAGAAAAAGCCAAGGAAAGAGCCCTTGAATTGATCAGGACAGAAAACCATCCGGAAGGCACATTTATTCGCGTTGGGGTAGAAGGTGGCGGATGTTCAGGACTTTCTTACAACCTGATCTTCGATCATAACAAAAAAGAAGGCGACCAGGAGTTCATGGACAAAGGAATAAAAGTGGTGGTCGACAAAAAAAGTTTCCTCTACCTCGTGGGAACTGAATTGGATTACACAGGCGGATTGAATGGAAAGGGTTTTGTTTTCATTAATCCGAATGCATCGAGGACATGCGGGTGTGGGGAAAGTTTCTCAGTATAATTACGCCCTTCGGCCGTTCGGCTTCGCTCACGGCTCAGGATGACAAAGATCAATAGATGGTAATGGCAGACTCAGATAAAATATTAGAAGAACACATTTCATCCGAATACAAGTACGGGTTTTCAAGTGATATTGATACAGAGACCGCGCCGAAAGGATTGAGCGAGGATATTGTCCGTTTTATCTCGAAGAAAAAGAATGAGCCGGAATGGATGCTGGCATATCGGCTGAGAGCATTTCAGCATTGGAAGACCATGGAAGAACCCAGGCACTGGGCTCATATTTCTTACCCGGTGATCGATTTCCAGGACATTATTTATTATGCTGCGCCCAAACCGAATAAACAACTCAAAAGCCTGGACGAAGTGGATCCGGAGCTTCTTAAGACCTTCGAGAAACTTGGGATCTCGCTGGAAGAACAAAAGCGATTGTCGGGCGTTGAATCGACCATTGCAATTGATGCCGTGATCGATAGTGTATCTGTAAAAACAACATTCAAGGAAACCCTTGCTGAGAAAGGAATTATTTTCTGCTCCTTCAGTGAAGCCGTTCAGGAACATTCGGAACTCATAAAGAAATACATGGGTTCCGTTGTACCGCATACCGATAACTTTTATGCTGCGCTTAATGCAGCGGTATTCAGCGACGGGTCCTTCTGTTATATTCCGAAGGGCGTGCGCTGCCCCATGGAATTATCAACATATTTTCGGATCAACACAAAAGGAACTGGGCAGTTTGAGAGAACGCTCATCATCGCAGACGAAGGCGCTTATGTCAGCTACCTGGAAGGCTGTACAGCCCCGCAACGCGACGAGAACCAATTACATGCTGCAGTCGTGGAGATCATTGCGCATAAGAATGCTGAAGTAAAGTATTCAACCGTCCAGAATTGGTATCCCGGAAACAAGGAAGGAAAAGGCGGGATCTATAATTTCGTTACGAAACGCGGGATCTGTCTTGAAGATAATTCCAAGATCTCCTGGACACAGGTTGAGACCGGTTCTTCCATCACCTGGAAATATCCCTCCGTTATCCTGAAAGGAAACAATTCCGTCGGGGAATTTTATTCCGTGGCTGTGACCAATAATTACCAGCAGGCGGATACCGGGACAAAAATGATCCATCTCGGGAAAAATACCAGGAGCACGATCGTCTCGAAGGGAATATCCGCCGGATTTTCAAATAATAGCTACAGGGGACTTGTGCGCATTGCACGCGGCGCAAAGAATGCCCGTAACCACTCTCAATGCGATTCATTGCTAATGGGCGATAAGTGTGGCGCACATACATTCCCTTATATTGAGATAAAGGAAAAGTCGGCTGTAATGGAGCATGAGGCCACCACCAGTAAGATCGGGGAGGATCAGCTTTTCTATTGCAATCAGCGCGGCATTCCCGGAGAAAAAGCAGTCGCCCTGATCGTGAATGGGTATTGTAAAGAAGTATTGAACCAGCTTCCTATGGAATTCGCCGTAGAAGCGCAAAAGTTGTTAGCAGTAAGTTTAGAGGGTTCCGTTGGCTAACCTTTGCGGTTTACTTTGCGCTCTTTGCTTCTCTGCGAGAAATTTTTAATAAATTGATCATGTTACAAATAAAAGATCTGCATGCTTGTATTGATGGGAAAGAGATCCTGAAAGGATTTTCTTTGGATGTAAAACCCGGGGAAGTGCATGCCATCATGGGACCAAACGGTTCCGGAAAAAGTACACTGGCTAATGTTCTTGCCGGAAGGAAAGAATATGAGGTTACGGAAGGAAAGGTATCCTGGCAAGGGAAAGATCTGCTGGAAATGTCGCCGGAGGACCGCGCGCATACCGGATTGTTCCTGGCATTCCAGTATCCCGTTGAGATTCCTGGCGTGAGCAATATTAATTTTTTGAAGACTGCCATCAATGAGCACAGGGCTTCAAAAGGACTTCCTCCGATTGACCCAAAGGAATTTCTCAGGCTTATCAAAGAGAAGCAAGCCATGGTGGAGATGCACGGTTCCCTCGCAAATAGAAGCGTGAATGAAGGATTCAGCGGCGGCGAAAAGAAACGCAATGAGATCTTCCAGATGGCAATGCTTGAACCAACGCTTGCAATATTAGATGAAACAGATTCCGGGTTGGATATTGATGCGCTCAAAATTGTGGCTGATGGCGTGAATAAACTTCGCTCCAAAGAACGGTCCTTCATTGTGATCACGCATTACCAGCGATTACTTGATCATATCATACCCGATTTTGTCCATGTTATGTATGACGGCCGTATTGTCAGATCAGGGCCGAAGGAACTTGCGCTTGAACTTGAAGAAAAAGGATACGATTGGATCAAAAAGGGATCTGGCGAACCTACGGAGGCATAGGTGAAAGAACAGGAATCATATCTTCCCGGCACAAAAGTGATCGACGAGCGCAGGAAGGAAGCAATGGAGCATTTCCAAAAACTTGGCATTCCCGGGAAAAGGGCGGAGGACTATAAATATTCTCATGTAGAAAAATTGTTTTCAGTCGATGTTGAATTCGATCTGCCCGAAACAATATCCCCTGATCCATCTGTTGAAAAGTATGTTGTCCCCGGTCTCGATTGTTTCCTCTTCGTATTGGTGAACGGGAAGTTTTCAGCAAAGCTTTCTCAAATAAGCTCGGACAACGAATTGCAGATCGGTTCATTACGGGAGGCCTTTGTCAATGGTGATAAAAATCTTGACACACATTTTGATTCATTAGCGGGCTCAGCCGGAGAAGCATTCGCTGCTTTAAACACCACATTTGCTGAGGATGGCGCGTACATCCATGTGAAAGCCGGAACGATCGTTTCAAAGCCCGTCCATATCCTGTCACTTATTACCGATCCCGGCAAAACACTTTTACAACCAAGACATTTTATTCATTGCGAAAAAAATTCAGCTTTAGAAATATTTGAGAGTAGCATATCAGTAAAAGGCGAGGAGTTTATAATGAACTCCCTTGCCGAGGTCATCGTGGAGGAGAATGCAAGGGTACATTATTATAAACTTCAAAACGAGGGCGGTGCGGGCAGCCACATTTGTAATACGTACGCACGCGTAGGAAAGTCCGGACATTTTGATACAAATACAGTGATACTGAACGGGGCCTGGATACGGAATAATCTACGCATTGCATTGGACGCCAGGAATTGTGAAAGTCACTTGAACGGACTTTTCATTACAAACGGAACGCAACACGTAGACAATAACACATTAGTTGACCACCGCTTTCCCGACGGACAGAGTAACCAGCTTTACAAAGGGATACTCTCCGGTAAATCGACGGGCGTGTTCAACGGAAAGATCTTTGTAAAAAAGGATGCTCAGAAAACAAATGCTTATCAAAGCAGCAAGAATATCCTGCTCAGCGATGAAGCTACGATCAATGCAAAACCACAGCTTGAGATCTATGCGGATGACGTGAAATGTTCTCATGGCTCCTCCACAGGCAAGATCGATGAGGAAGCTTTGTTTTATTTGCGCTCCCGTGGACTGAGCGAGGACAGTGCACGAAGACTTTTGTTATCGGCCTTTGCGAACGATGTGTTAAGTACGATCAAAGTAGAGGCAATTAGAAATTACCTGGAAGAACTTGTCATTTCCCGGCTTGAAAAACTCTCTTAGCGCCTTTGCGTCTTAGCAGTTATTTAACTGAGAAGACAAAAGGGCTGAACAAAATATGCTGGCAAAGGAAAAACATACCGTATCTCTGGATGTAGCGAAGATCCGTAAGGACTTTCCTATCCTCTCACGCAAAGTGAACGGGAAGCCTTTGATCTATTTCGACAGTGGCGCAACATCTCAGAAGCCCCAACAGATCATTGATGCCATCACTGAATATTATCGCAATGAAAATGCGAATATTCACAGGGGAGTGCATACGCTTTCCCAGGAGATAACCGCTAAGTATGAGGCTGCAAGAGCAACCGTTCAGAGGCACCTGCATGCAAAACATTCCCATGAGATCATCTTCACAAGCGGAACAACGGAGAGCATCAACCTTGTAGCTTCCTGTTTCGGGAAAAAGTTCATTTCAAAGGGCGACGAGATCATTGTTTCTGAAATGGAACACCACAGTAATATACTTCCATGGCAGCAATTATGTGAGGAAAAGGGTGCCGTTCTGAAAGTGATACCGATAAGTCATACGGGCGAGCTCCTTATTGATGAATACAAGAAGCTTCTGAATTCTAAAACAAAGATCGTTGCGGTGACCCACGTCTCAAATACGCTTGGTACCATTAATCCCATCAATGAGATCACGCGACTTGCCCATGAAAAAAACATACCGGTCCTGGTGGATGGAGCGCAGGCCGTTCCGCACCTGGAAGTGAATGTACCGGATCTCGATGCAGATTTTTATTGTTTCAGCGGACATAAAGTATACGGACCAACAGGAATCGGGATACTCTATGGCAAGGAGGAATGGTTGAAGAGACTTCCTAATTATCAAACAGGGGGTGGAACCATCAAATCAGTTGATTTCGAAAAGACGGAATATGCGGATCTTCCGTTGAGGTTTGAGGCGGGTACTCCGAATATTGAAGGGGTGATCGGCCTTGCTGCTGCGCTTGACTACCTTAATTCCATTGGTCTTTCCACGCTCTCTGCTTACGAGCATGAGCTGATGCTATATGCCCATGAAAAACTGATTCGAATAAATAATTTAAAGATCATAGGTAATGCAAAAGCAAAAGCGGGCGTTCTCTCCTTTGTAATAGATGGGATGCACCCTTATGATATCGGCATGATCCTGGACAAGCAGGGGATCGCCGTCCGTACAGGGCATCATTGTAATCAGCCGCTTATGAAACGATTTGGCATTCCCGGTACGGTAAGAGTGAGTCTGGCGATGTATAATACGAAGGATGAAATGGATGCCTTGATCGAAGGCCTTAATAAAGCAGTAAAAATGTTAAAGTAGTTTGTCCAATGTTAGAATGTTCAATATCCAAAGTTTAGATAAAATGGCAAAAATTAATAGCTTCGAAGAGATACAAGCATGGCAAAAGGCCAGGGAATTGAATAAAAGAGTTTATCAACTTTCTACCAAAGGTTCATTCAGTAAGGATTTTGGTTTAAGGGATCAGATACGGCGGGCATCCATTTCTATTCTATCAAATATTGCTGAGGGATTTGAAAGAAATGGTAGCAGGGAGTTCGTGCAATTTTTATCTATTGCTAAAGGCTCTGCCGGCGAATTGCGCGCACAACTTTATGCAGCATTGGATCTTGAATATATAGATGAAGCCGAGTTTAAGGAACTTTTTCTTCTTGTCACTGACACAAGTAAATTAATAAGTGGTTTCATGCAGCATCTTAAGAACTCTGAACTAAAAGGCTCAAAATTTAATTGAACCCAACTTTGGACTTTCTAACTTTGGACATTGGACTCATGACAATAGAAGAAACCGAGAACGAAATAATTTCAGAATTCGAAACCCTTGGCGAGGACTGGGAATCGAAATATGAGCATATCATTGACCTTGGCAAAACGTTGGAACCTATGAAGCCCGAATGGAAAACAGATGAAAAACTCATCAAAGGATGCCAAAGCAGGGTATGGTTACACACGGAGTTAAAAAATGGATTGGTGATCTTTTCAGCCGATAGCGATGCGGCGATCCCGAAGGGAATTGTGGCTTTGATGGTAAGAGTGTTATCCGGTCACGCGACGGAAGATATTGTGAGAGCAAAACTTGATTTCATTGATAAGATCGGGTTGAAGGAACATTTGTCGCCTACCAGGGCTAATGGATTAGTAAGCATGATCAAGCAAATGAAGCTGGATGCCCTTAAACTTGCAACCTAGGAAACGGAACTAAACAAATGCCAGCAATAATAACATCGAACGATACAGAGCTCACGCAAAACGTGATTGACATGATCAAAACATGTTTCGATCCGGAGATACCTGTGGACATCTGGGAATTAGGATTGATCTATGCCATCGATATTGATGATGAAAAGAATTTAAAAGTAAAAATGACATTGACTTCTCCCTCTTGTCCGGTTGCAGAAACATTACCGCCAGAGGTGGAAAATAAGATCAGAAGTGTACCGAGCATAAAATCGGCGAAGATCGATCTTACATTTGAGCCGCCCTGGACAAAGGAAATGATGAGCGAGGTGGCGCAGGTGGAATTAGGGTTTATGTAGTTTAATGTTAGAAAGTCCAAAGTCTAAAGTCCAAAGTTGAATCAACCTTGGACATTCAAACCTTGAACTTTGGACATATACAAATGGAAGAAAAAATAGACAACCGTGTTTCAGGCTCCGGTTTAATAGAAATAAACCTGGAAGAATATTATCCACAGGGCGAGCGGGCAGTTTTTGACATGAAGGAGCATCTGTTCCAGGGACTAGTGCTGAAAGAAAAAGACTTCAGGGAGTTTGTTAAAAATGAAGCCTGGAATAAATACAAGGATAAGTATGTTGCCATTTTGTGTTCTGCCGATGCCATTGTTCCCACCTGGGCGTATATGCTGGTTGCGATAGCCCTGGGACCTTTTGCGAAAGGATTTGTCTTCGGTGATCTTAGAACGCTCGAAACCTCTTTGTTCATAATTGCAATTGGAAAGATGGATCCAGAAAAATACCGGGATAAGAAGGTCGTCGTGAAAGGTTGCGGAGATGTTCCTGTTCCCGAAAGCGCTTACGTAGAACTCACCAGGGTATTATCCCCGGTTGTTCAAAGCCTCATGTTCGGTGAGCCTTGCAGTACAGTGCCGCTGATGAAAAGACCGGCTCAGAAGTAAACCCGGAATATTTCCACCCACACAGGTCCCGTTATCATGAATCCCGCAAAGATGAGGGATAGGGTGTATTTCCACCGGTCGCGTCCACTGAACACCATCATCGATTCTTCCACCCAGTAAGCCAATCGTACCGGAACAAGGAAAAAAAGGCAAAGCGTCAGGTTGGCAATGATCATCCCGCCAAAGACGACTAGTCCGGATGTTCCGTCAGTAGCGGAGCGACGAATAAAATCAACAAATCCAGCGTTAGATGGATCCCAAAAAGCTTTCGTGAGTAAGATGGCGAAAACAAATAGTATCATATCTGCACCCAATTCTTTCAAAGGATATTTAGGATCGTCTAGCCATGGAAAATGCTTTGTCCTCCATTTGATCTCACTTTCATTCTCCTCTTCTTCTTCCTGCTCACTTTTCGGTTTAGATGAATACACGCGGGTCTCATAGAGCGAATACCCGAAAACGATAAGCTCAAAAACAACTCCTGTGATCATTACGATCGTGGTCAGGACCGAAACATCTTCCTCATCACCCTGGACATCCATGCCGCAGGCACCGCTAATGACCAGGATCATGCCTATTCGGAATACAAATCTCATAAGGAACCCATAAAAAATTAGGCAGCCCGTTGAATCATGGCTCACATTTAAAAGTCCAGGAGTGTTATGAGTCATCCTGCGAAGAATTCGTGCTCTTGAGATGCGAACCTTGTAATTAAAAGCCCATAATTCTCCGACATAAAACAGAATCCCAAGCAACGCGACCCACCAGGATGGAGTGCCTAATGGAATGTTGGGATTTAGTATTGGAAACCCAAAACAGGAAATAAGTCCGAGGAAGAGATTGAAACGAATGCCTGTGAGACGGAAATTTTTCATTGGGGTTTATTCATAACGTCCTTCGCCTTTCGGCAAACGCTCAAGACCACTCAGGACTGGAATTATTCCCCCTTTGAAGGGGGCCAGGGGGATGTGATCGAAGGGCATAAAATCCAACTATAGCTTCCCGGCAAGAACAAAGGCCTTTTTGAATTTCTTTATTTCTCCATCTGCATGAAAAGCTTCAAAATAAACGATGTAAATTCCTATAGCAGCTTTTTCTGCATTATCATTTGTGCCATCCCAGGAAACAGTTCCCGCAGTGCCTAGCAGTTCATTGCTCCAGACCTTTCGCACAAGCCGGCCGCGTGAATCAAATATTTTAACATTCCCGACAAACCCCGGTTTATCAAACACAAAAGAAAAATTGACAACGTCATTCGTTCCATCGTTATCGGGTGAGAAGACCTCAGGGCTGATCGTCAGCTCACCTGAGTTTTCCGCGTCGGAATATTGTGAGTTTTTCGCGCCGGGAGTTGCGAAGCCTGCTGTCTCCGCCGCGCTGTGCCAGTTGGTAGCATCCTGCGTGGGCCTCGAGTAGGAAATGCGCTCCAGTGAAACACCTTTTGTGTCATTTAACAGGGAGAAATGCCAGGCCGAAGAGTACACCACTTTATCAAGGATCGTATTCGCAGAATCAATGATCACAACAATATCCCCGTCGTTGCTCATAGAAGGCAGAGAATTCACATTAACGTAAACTCCTGCTCCCGGACAGGTATAATTGCCGCAAACAGAACTATTATCCTCTGAAAGTAAGACATGATCCCCCGGAAAAACGACAAATCCACCTGTATACACAGGACTGATCTCTGTTAACGTATTAGTGATCGTGTCCTGCGAACAAATGGAAATAGTTCCAAGGTCCAGGATCTTCTGGCTGTTATTATAGATCTCTATCCATTCAACGCTACCGTCTCTTGGATCAGGCATGAGTTCATTGATGATCAGATCACCCGCCAGGGCGGCCTCAGCGATTCCAAAATTTACGGTCATAGTACCGGAAGTATTTCCTGCACAATCCATACAGGCCGATGTTTGAAGCTGGTATGTCGTGTTAGGAAGCACATTCCCATTGAGGGAAAGAAGCAACACGCTGTGATCATCATTGTAATAAGAAGTCCCCGTCACGCTTAGACCTGAAAAAATTGCCCAGGAAGGAATCGCAGCAATGGTTTCAGAAAAATAGGCGAGGAGTGTAGTAGGGTTCAGAACCTCAGCGCGTAAGAGAACCGGCGCTACGTTGTCAAGCGTTGTCCCAAGAACTGAATTCGTTACACCGGGCGTCCCGCCGTTTGAATTCATAGATGCTCTCCAGTTAATGCTTCCCAGGCAGGGATTTGTCGGGTCAATTTGCTCCAGCGACCAACCTCCGTCTTGTTTGTTCACATCCTGGTACCATTGATCTGTGTAGGAGACAGAATGTAAAGCGCTGCCAAAACTGTTTTTGAGCGTAACCGTATTACCGGTATTCGTCAGCGAAGGAAAACTTGTCACCGCGATGACACTTATTCCGGTAAACAGGGGCGCTCCTGTTGTGGAAGTGAGTACCACAAAGCTGTCGGGGTAAATAATGAAATCCGGAATGATCCGCACATTCGTTCCAACCGTGATCGTAAAATTCTGACAAACGAAAGGAAGAGCCGTTGGATTATGTAGTTCTATGTATTCATAGTTAGGAAGCAATTGGGGCGGATCAGGATCCGGCATGAGCTCGTTAATAATTATATCAAGATACCCGGGCAATGTGTAATAAAAAGTATCCAGTTCTGTTGTGATGGCATTTCCCAACAGATCCTGCACATTGATCGTTGTAAGCTGGTACATGGTATTGATTGTAAGCACAGGAATTGTAAGATGCACAAGTGCAAAATTTCCGACATCTCGCGTTGCGATCATTGGGTTTCCGATACTATTATTGACGGAGTAATTTGTGAGCACCTGGCTTGTAGTGAGATCAACATCCTCAGAAAAATAAACATCGATCTGATTTTGTGTGATCACCGCAACCGAATCAACAGATGGTGGAGTAGTGTCAACGATGATCGGACCCACATACACATCATCAAGGAACATATCATTGCTGTTGCTGCTTGTGTAAAGGCAATTCCATCCGAGAAATGCAGTGCTTGTATGTGTCACATCTGTTCCGGTCGCCTCCTGGACATAGTTTATTCCTCCTGTGGGATCGATGAGCAAGGCCCAGTTACCGACCGCATCGCGTGTAACTTTTACCCGGATCGAGAACGCAGCTGAGATATTTGTCGTCCCCCTGCAAACGGAAACAGATGTCGTGCCTGTTTGTCGGAATAACTCAACCTGGTCATTGGCAAGCGCTTCGCCGAACTGAAGGTAATATCCGTTCAAAGATCCCTGTACATTTTGCTGATCGGAGACAAGGTAAACCCTGGAGTAGTTACCGCCTGATGGCGAGAAATTAAGCCGTATCCAGAAATTCCATTCGCAATTATTAAGCGTGTAGGTATTAGGTGTGGATAAATAACTGGTATCGTTTCCCGTTGAGTTAAGCTGGAGCTGAAAGGACGCATTGACGGTGAAATCGGTATCGTTACCCGTCCAGGTGGGATTGGCAGTGAAATTCCCATCGGTAAAGTTATCGCTTACCTGTGCGTTCAGCAGGCATGCCGGCAGAAGAAAAAGAGCTATAAAAAGGGGTTTCATTTTGGGAAGGCAAAGGTAGGAAATCGCTCAAACCCGCCATTCATCCCAATGGCTGAGTAATTGCCTGATTTTATCTTAATTTCACCTGAAATTAATCTTGATAATCGATTGATAAACAAGCTCTTCATATTTCTGATACTCATTCCCTGTTTCACCTCGGCTTTCAACGTTACGGGCAGGATCGCCGATTCAAAAGGGGAGGAGTTGCCTTTTGTCAACATTTACGTTAAGAACACCGGCAAAAGCACCACTTCCAACAGCAACGGGTATTATTCCCTTGAACTTCCAACAGGAACGTATACGGTCGTGTTTAAAATGATCGGATATAAAGCGCTTGAGAAAGAAATGAATGTGGGTACCCAGCCAATGGTCATGGATATTATGTTGAAGGAAGAGACCTATAACCTCAACGAAGTCGTAATAAATGCAGATGCAGAAGATCCCGCTTATGCTGTGATCAGGAACGCGATCAAAAAACGAAAATTTTATCTGAACCAGGTGGATGCCTTTTCGTGCGATGTCTATATCAAAGGACTGCAACGTGTAACCAAGTTCCCGAAGAAGATCATGGGGATGGAGATCGACCCGGAAGGGGAGATCGATACCGTAACCGGGATCGTGTATCTCTCAGAATCGGTTTCAAAATTCAATTTCAAGCAGCCGGACAAGGTAAAGGAGATCATGGTTTCCTCGAAAGTAAGCGGTAATAATAAAGCGTTCAGCTATAACAAAGCTTCGGAGATGTTCTTCAATTTTTACGAGAACATCCTTGAAGTAGAAGCGCTCAGCGACCGGGGATTCATATCGCCCATCAACGCGAATGCGATGCTATATTATAAGTACAAGCTGTTGGGTACCTTTTATGAGAATGACATGCTTATTAATAAGATACAGGTCATCCCAAGAAGAAAAGCAGACGCTTGTTTCCAGGGAAACATTTACATCATTGAAAATTCCTGGAGAATACACAGTACAGAACTCATGCTTACAAAAGATGCCCAGATCGATTTTGTAGATACGCTTCTTATTGAGCAGATCCATTTTCCGGTCGATAAGGACACCTGGTTGGTATTATCAAACAAATTCTCCTTTGTATTCGGGTTCCTGGCCATTAAGGGGAACGGGAATTTTATAGGTGTGAATTCAAACTACGTCCTTAACCCGGATTTCCCGAAAAAGTATTTTACGAATGAAGAATGGAAAGTGGAGGATGATGCGAATAAAAAGGACTCGGCGTACTGGAAGGACACCCGACCGCTTCCCCTGACACCTGAGGAAATTAAAGATTACAGGAAGCGGGATAGCCTGGAGTTAATAAAAAATTCCAAACCTTATCTTGATTCGATCGACAGGAACACAAACAAGCTGAAAATAGGTAAGATATTATTCACAGGTTACACCTATACGCAGCGGTACAAGAAGCGGACCTGGAACTTTTCCCCATTGATCATGAACGCTTCTTTTAACACCGTGAGGGGATGGGTAGGAGGCTTGACGGTGAGCAGAGAGCAGGAACTGGAGAGGAACAGGCGTTATGATATCGGGCTGAGCGGGAGTTATGGATTTTCAGATGAGACGGTAAACGGCGTACTCTTTTTCCATTATATGTACAACCGGGTAAGATTTGCCAGGATCAGGGCGAACGGAGGAATTATCACGCAGCAATTCAATGAGAATAACCCGGTGGGGACTTTTCTGAACACCATGTACACTTTGCTGGCGGAGCAGAATTTCGCAAAATTCTATCAGAAGGCCTTCGTGTATGCCGAGCATGATCTTGAGCTGATCAACGGAATTTATTTCCGTACCATGGCGGAGTATGCGCAGCGCACGCCATTATTCAACAGCACTACGTATGAGTGGATCGATGTGAAGGACAGAGATTACACAGCGAATAACCCATTGACGCCGCTGAATGATCTCTATGGCGCATTTGTGAAGAACGAGATCTTCAAGGTAACGGGAGTCTTGCGCCTGAGGATAAAACAAAAGTATTATACACGTCCGAACAGGAAGATCATCATAGGCTCAAAATATCCAACCATTGCATTATCGTATGAAAAAGCCATTCCCGGTATTTTCGGTTCTGACGCTAACTACGATCTGGTTAAAGCTTCGATCTACGATGATGTAAAACTCAGGATGCTGGGGACAAGCTCTTATAACGTCACATACGGACGTTACCTGAATTCAGCCAACATGAACTTTACGGATTACCATCATTTCACCGGCAACCAGACACACTTTTCCAATTTCAGTCTCACGCGTTTCAATCTTCTCCAGTATTACGATTTTTCCACCAACGACGAATACATTGAAGCCCATCTCGAGCATAAGTTCGGTGGTCTTATCCTCAACAAGCTCCCCCTCATCCGCAAGCTCCGCCTCCATGAGATGGCGGGAGTGCACTACCTCCACACCAAAGCCCTTCCCCAGTACCTTGAAGTTTTCTTCGGGGTTGAAAAGCTTGGGGCGATCAGGGTGGACTTTGTTACAGGGTTTTCGTCGAGTACGAAAGTGTCTGCAGGATTTAGATTTGGACTTTTCTTTGATTGATCCTACGCACACCCTCTGCCCCCTAAGGGGGGGGGGGAACGGCGCACAATGTCATTCCGACCGGAGTGGAGGAATCTTTTATCAGCTCAGCGAAAATCAGAAAATTGATTTTTCCACATATTGTATAGATCAACGATGCCATACAGATCTACCTTCGCTGCATGTATTTGAAAATAAAATCTGTCGCCCAACTTAAGAAAGAAATTTTAAGGAAAAAAGGCGAGCCCGTTGATTTCTTTATTCTTCTCGCCGGCATGGCACGCAGCAGCAAACGAATCTCGTATAATAAAAAGAGTAAGACATTTCAGATAGAGAATGAAATTGACGACACTCGGCAGAAAATAAAAGAGCACCTACTCGAATCAAAGACTAATATTGTTTGGGCAATTAAGGGAGGGGCGTTTTATAGGTATTGATTGTAAAACAAAGAAGATGGTTTTCTTCTGGAAATTTTATTAAATGAATACATTTAATGTAATTGATACTGATTATTTACGTTCATCTAGAACTGTTGAGACTATTCTTGTTTCAAATTCAAAAACCAGTCAAGTATTCTATGTTTATAACTATGAAGGATATTCCTTTAGAGTTTTCGAAACTATTTTATCTCTAGTAAGCTTTTTTCAAGAGAGAAAAGAAAGTCATTTTCATTTTGACACCGAAACTGAACTTGACAATTTCTTTTACAAAGTTGTATTAAGGAAATAAAGGCAAAGGATATGATTTGTTTTTCCCCTATTATTTAATCTCCTGAAGCCCAATCTCTCGTAAGTAGCTATAAGTTTCATTGTAATACTCTGGATTTCGGGTTGGATCCTTCTCGTCACCTCTGGGAACAACGATAACCATGCCTTGCCTGGCTCTAGTGAGCAAAACCCTGTATGCGTTCTTAAGGTATTTTTTACGTTCATCTTGTATTATTCTGTTCCACTTTGTACCAACGAATGACCAGTGTTCCCAATGATTATCGACAAGCCTAAAATCAGCATCCCATGTCACGCATGCCCAATCAAGCTCAAGCCCTTGAACTTGAAACTCTGTTGCAACATCTTCTAAATAGTATGAGGATCTAACATCGCTTTTTTCGTTTAAAAACCAATGGACAGGATTCATTGGAGACTTCACATCAATGGCGTGGGGCTTTAATCGCAAAGCTTGGGAGGATACAACAATTCCATATCTCTCTGTCCCTCTTGCATTGGCTCTCAACCAATTTTTCGCTGCTAATAAATCTCTAGTTAGAACAATAGGGTAGTTTTTATTGATGGAACCGAGAGATTTGTTTGCTTCAGTTTTCTCAAGATCCAAAATTTGTTTCACAAGATTTGATACATTTTCAGCTCGATAGGATCTCATTGAAACGGAGAGATGTAAATTTTCATTGTAATTTATCTCAGTCGTTTTGGACATATTTTTAAGAATATTAATTGCGCTATACTCGGTATCTATTAGATGTGGCGAAACGTTTATTTTCCATTTAGGATAACTTCTTGAAATTGATTCAAGCCATTCTCCAATTCCCGCCTCTCCAGTGTTAATTTCTTGACCGCCACCAACTAAGCATATTATGACAGCCCAGTCTACATGACGGTCTAAGCAAGAGATGAGAAACTCTGGTTCTGACATGTTGAAACCAGCAATTCCTTTCTTCCTCTTCATAAAATCGGAGGTTTGCTTTAAATTCCATGCCCTCTGTGCCTCGTCAAAAATTGCTACATGATCATAGGGTGGATTTGTATCGGTTAAATAATCATCTCTAAAGTGATGAACATTTTGTATGAATTTTTTTACCACTCCATGAGCATCTCTTTTCCTTGCTTTTTTACCTGCCATCTTTTCTTGCACAACTTGATCTCTAGCTAGCGCCTCACGAAGAATGGCTACCAACGGCCCATTTCCTGATAGGAACACACTCTTATTGACCTTGTTTCCTTTGAGCTGTTTTGTAGCAATATTTAAACCCACTAAAGTCTTCCCCGCTCCAGGAATTCCAGTAACGAAGCAAATGGCTTTTTGTTTATTGGCCCTTGAATTAGCGATGATATCAGTAATACTATTAGTGGTTCTTGCCAACTTTTCAGCGCTTGCGTCTTTCCTTGATATCTCTTCAACGCTGTGGTTTCTATATAAGTAAGTTGCCGCTTCAATAATCGTCGGTGTAGGAGAGTACCTGCCTTCATGCCAATTTTCTGGGACAGATTGATGATCCTTCAACGAGGATAGGAGATATCTTAGAGCAACGTTTAGATTGGTTTTGCTACATAGTATTGGGTCAAATAGTTTGTCAGGTCTGGAAATCGGTATCAATAGTTCGGGCGTTTTCTTTGCATTCGTAGCAATAAGGATTGGCACCATTAATTGATTGTGGCTTGACTCATGGAAATTTTTCATTTCCAATGCGTAATCCCAAACTTGATCAATATCGCGCGATTTGAATTCCTTCTCGCCTACTTTAAATTCTAGTACAAAGATCACAGGGCCCGATACGATCAGGACATCAATGCGAGAACCCATTCTAGGAATTGAATATTCAAAATGAATAAATCCATCAATGCCTCCTAAACTTTCCTTGAGAATAGTGATTTCATCCAACCAGGCCCTTTTTTGGGTTGGCTCATCGGGAAACTCACTGTTTGAACTTAAAGATCCAATTATTTCAAGTTCCGACGCTTTCAGAAACGAAGAGATCGGAGCTGAATAGAATGCGCGCTTCATTGATATTGTCGGTTATATAATGCCCCCAAATCTACCCCAAAACCCCTGAAGTATAGCTACGCAAACTTCAGGGCTCACCACGAAGTAATACTTCGCATACTTCATGTTAAACACACGCGTGCCTGACATCTCCTTTAGGGGACCGGGGGGTGTGCGTTGGCGACTCCTCCCTCATCCGTCTAAAGATTCCTCCGCTCGCTTCGCTCGGTCGGAATGACTGATTCGTACCCTTTAGTAATTCGTACTTTCGTGACCCGTTCGTATTTCGTCAACAGTAATTCGGTGATAATTCCTATCTTAGAACCCCTAATCCAAATTCTATGCTCAAACGCTTAATCCTGCCCGCAACGTTCCTACTTTTAGGCTTTTCAGTTGCTACCGCCCAGGCCCCCGTAGCTGCCTTCAACGCCAGCCAAACCCTTATATGCCAGGGGAGTACGGTCAATTTTTTTGACCTCTCGACAAATACGCCGACCACATGGGCATGGACATTTACTGGCGGAACGCCTTTTAATTCTACTGCGCAAAATCCTAATATCACTTATGCCACACCCGGCGTGTATGATGTAACGCTAACCGCAACTAACGTAAGCGGAAGCGGAACTCTCACCATGACGGCATACATTACTGTGATGACTCCTCCCGGACCTTCCAACGCCGGACCGGATCAGCAGATATGCGACGATTCAACTTCTTTCGCAGCTAACGTTCCTTCACCGGGTACCGGACAATGGTATGTTATTTTTGGTGGCGGTGTAGTAACTACATCCAATTCTCCTACCTCACCAGTGACCGGAATGTCGCCGGGAATAAATCTTTTTGAGTGGAGAGTGTCCAACGATCCATGTATCGCAAACCGAGATACAGTTAGGATCATTGTTGATGAACCACCAACTCCCGCGAACGCAGGACCGAATCAGAATATTTGCTCCCCGACAAACTTTTCTACCCTTGCGGGAAATACTCCGCTCATCGGAACAGGTCTCTGGACTTTATTCAGTGGAAACGGTGTTATCGGAACACCAACTTCTCCTTCTGCGCCGGTAACCAGTCTCGGATTAGGTACAAACGTATTTGTCTGGACAACTTCCAATGGTGTTTGTCCCAGCTCTTCAGATACAGTAAGTATAACTGTAATAGCGCAACCTATCATTGGAGTTAATCCACCAAGCGTAGCGCTTTGCCAGGGAAATTCATTTGTGATAAGCGGAACAGGCGGTGTCACCTATACCTGGGCTCCGGCAACGGGCCTCAGCGCGACTACAGGAACTTCGGTTTCTGCTAATCCCACCGCCAGTACAACTTACACCGTGACAGGTACAGATGCGAACGGATGTACAAACACAGGAACATGCGTCATCACCATCAACCCTTTCCCAACGGTGACAATCACTCAGGCTAATGACACAACATGTTCCAATTCTCCTATGAATATCACTGCTTCAGGAGCAACTACCTATGCCTGGTCGCCGGCGACAGGATTGAGCGCAACGGTTGGAAGCTCTGTTAACTGTTTACCTGTTTCTCCCACCACCTATACCGTGATCGGAAATACAAACGGTTGCCAGGATACCGCAACTTTTTCTATGGCTACCATTCCTGCGCCGACCGCGGTTGTTATTCCGGCAACTGCTTTGATCTGCCAGGGAAATAGTGTTAACCTTTCAGGCTCAGGCGGTACTTCTTACAATTGGTTTCCTTCAACCGGACTCAGCGCGACAACAGGAGTTACAGTCGTGGCAACACCAAGTGCAACTACATCTTATAATGTTATTGCGATCGCTGCAAACGGTTGTGTGGATACAGCGCAAACATTGATTCTTGTTAATCCTCCGCCGAACGTTTCTGTTACTCCTTCCGCACCTTCATTATGCACAGGAGATACACTTACACTTACAGCGTCCGGTGCAGTGAATTATCAATGGAGCCCCGCAACATTTATCAGTAACACAACCGCTGCCGTCGTTCAGGTTTGGCCAAGCGCGACAACCACCTATACGGTGATTGGAACCGCATCAGGCTGTCCGAGCAATTCTACAACGGTAACTATTACGGTCAATCAATCTCCGACGATCACGCTTTCACCAAGCGGAGCCGCACTGTGTTTTGGTAGCCAAACAAACTTCACCGCTTCCGGTGGAACATCCTATACATGGGCGCCTGCCGCCGGGCTGAGTTCAACACAGGGATCCGTGGTGAGTGCGAACCCAACCACTACAACAACTTACACCATGACCGGTACAAATGGAAGCGGATGTTCTGATACGGTAGTTTTCACTGTGATTATTAATCCGCTATTCCTTGTTACTACGGGCAGCACCCCTGCATTCTGTGGTGTCGCGAACAGCGGAACAGCCTGGGGAATTCCGGGTGGTGGTACTCCTCCGTTCACTTACCAGTGGAACGATCAGTTCAATCAGACAACAGACACGGCAATTTCACTTCCTGTCGGAACTTATTTTGTTGTGGTCACTGATGCGAACGGTTGCAGCAATACGCAATCCGTTACCATCACCAATCAGAGCAACATGACCATGACCATTAATTATACAAATCCGACCTGTGCGAATAATAACAACGGAACCGCGGTGGTTACTGTCGGAGGCGGATCACAACCGTATTCTTATTCCTGGAGTACGGTGCCGGTGCAAACAAACGATACCGTTACCGGGTTAAGTACAGGAGGATATACAGTAACCGTGACGGATCAGATGGGATGCACAAAAGCGATCGCCTTCGGTCTTACTTCTCCTGCTCCAATGGTTTTCCAGACAGATTCCGACAATGCGCAGTGTAAGGACGCAGATGGAGCCTGCACCATAATGAATCTTACAGGGGGAACTCCTCCTTATTCTTATATGTGGTCCAATGGAGGAACAAATAATGCCATCCAGAATCTTTTACCGGGGGCTTATTCCGTTGTCATCACGGATTTCAACGGCTGTATGGACTCAACAACCATTACGATCATTGATATAACACTTGCAAACTGCGTTTACATCCCGAATATCTTCTCACCAAATGGAGACGGGCAGCACGATGTATGGTACATAGAGAATATGGATTTCTATACCTATGTGGGTCTTGAGATCTACAACCGATGGGGGAATATTGTATTCAAGGACGAGGCCTATAAGAATAACTGGGACGGCAAATCGGCCGATGGGAAAGCATTACCAGGAGGCAGTTATTATTTTGTCCTGAAGCTCAGCGCCACCGGCGATCCGCTCAAAGGCATTCTGAACATCTTACGTTAAACGATCTTATAATCACGATATGAAGAAATTCATCCTCTTATCCGGAATAGCGATCATAGCATCGTTCTCCGTTTCCAGGGCCCAGCAATTACACATGTTCTCGCAATACATGCAGAATGATTTCGTGTTAAATCCCGCCACCGCAGGCAATGACCCCTTGATCTCACCGTTGCGACTTGTTGTGCGAAATCAGTGGACGGGCATTCAGGGAAGTCCCAGGACGCAAACACTCAGCGGTCATTGTGCCATCGCCGAAGGTAAAATGGGACTGGGAGCCTTTTTGTTCAATGATAAGTTCGGCGCCGTAACACGCACGGGAATAAATGCCACTTATGCTTATCGGGTTGATCTCGGGAAAGATTCAAAACTTTCTTTCGGTGTTTCCGCATTGTTTTATCGTTATCATTTCAGCGTCGACAGTCTTCTCTGGGATGCTGACGGCAATACTGACCCTGCGATCTATGCCGGCTCGGGTGACTTTAAATCCTTTGCTCCGAATGCCACATTCGGTATTCATTACTCAAATCCTAAGTTTTGGCTTGGACTGGGTGCACCAGGGCTCATTCCAATGAAGATCACTTCAACGGATAGTTTTTATGTTGTGAAAGAAAAAACGCATCTCTACTTCAATGCAGGCTATAAACTGAAGATGACGGATGATGTTTTCATGGAGCCATCCTTCCTCATTAAGCAGGTGACCGGAGCGCCTGTCCAGCTTGACTTCAATGTGAATATGCGGATCAAAAATTTGGTGAATATCGGCGCATCCTTCCGTACCGGAGATGCCATTTCGATCATGTTCAACACAAAAGTGAAAGAAAAGTATGTCATCGGTTATGCATATGATCATATAATCAGCACGCTTAATGCTTACACAAAAGGAAATCATGAGATCGTTCTTGGTTACAACTTCTCATGCGGCGAAAAGCAAGAAGAGGGTGGGGAAGGACCAAAAGAGGAAGTAAAACCTACTGATACTCCGCCTGAACCTCCAAAGGAAACTCCGGAACCTCCGAAAGAAACCCCGGAACCGCCAAAACCGGAAGAGCCTAAAGAATAAAAACAAAAACCCCGTCCCAAACAATGACGGGGTTTTTTAAAACCAGAGTGACGGAGTTTATTTTTTTTATCTCACAAGCGTCACGTGCCCGGTGTAAATATGCTGCCTGTAGGCGTAATCTTTCAGAACAACCTTATACACATACACATCTTCCTGGGCAATGGCAACTCCGCCGTTGGCTCTTCCGTCCCAGCCCCTATTCAGATTTGTGGTCTGGAAGATCATTAAGCCCCAGCGGTCAAAGATCTGCATGCTGAACTCAGTGATCTCCTCGCCTTCGCCCATGAAAACCTCATTCAATCCATCACCATTCGGTGTGAAGGCGTTGGGGATGTAGAAACTGAATTCAGGATCAACGCGAACGATCCAGATGAATGTATCGATACATCCTGCAGCATTGGATGCGATCAGCATCACTGTGAACGTACCGGTAGTGGAGTAAGTGTGCACAGGATTCTGCAGCGTTGATGTATTGCCATCGCCGAAATCCCAGAACCAGTTGTTGGTGTTGGTCGACTGATCCGTGAAGGTGATAGTAGGCCAGAGGTTAGTTGCAACGGGGGGATCCGCAGTGAATGCAGCAACAGGTGACGGATTTACGGCAACTGTACACCAGGTGCTCGCGTTACCGATACAACCGAACGGAGAGGTAATAGTAACCGTTACCTGGTACACGCCGGTTGTGGTATAGTTATGCACCGGGTTTTGTGCTACTGTTGTGTAACCGTCCCCGAAATTCCAGAAATAGGTACACCCGAAGTTAGAGGAGTTGGTATCAGCGAAACTGATGGTAACAAATCCACATCCTACTCCGTTCACGGGAGTCAACGTGATCTGCGGAACCGGGAACACAACTACAGTAGTAACTGCAGTTGCAGTGGCGCCGCAAATATTAGTTACCGTTACAGTATAAGTTGTAGTTGTTGTAGGGTAAACGTTGATCGGGCCGGGACCGGAGCCAAGTCCGTTGCTCCATAGATAAGTAACCGGTCCGGTAAATCCTGTTACGGATGAGGATACGCTTGAAGGCAAGCCTGCGCACATATTCCCACCGTTATTTGCCGTAACGTTTCCGTTGTTCAATTGGTAAACGGATATGATAACAGTGTCAGGGCCGGCGGTGCATCCTTGCGCGTCGGTCGTTATCACTGTGTAAATGGTAGTGTTGTTAGGACTCACAATATGCGTTTGACCGAAACCCAGTCCCTGGCTCCAGAGATATGTATAACCCCCGTTACCACCTGTTGAGGTTGCGCTCACCTGGACGTTTTGTCCGGGGCAGATGGTATCCGTTCCTGTCGCCAGGGAAATTAACTGGGCAGGCTGAGCTATACTGACCGTTGAAACGGCCGCGCAACCATTTATGTCGGTGACAGTAACTGTATATGTTCCGGCAGATAAATTGCTTGCTTGTACTGTTGTTTGAACAGGCACTGTACTCCATGAATAGTTATAAGGAGCGGTTCCGCCTGTTCCGTTTCCGGTTGCCGTACCGTTGTTTCCACCGAAACAGGAAACGTTCATCACACCTATGACGTTTGCAACAAGTGGTGTAGGCTGTGAAACGTTAACGTTTATTGTTCCGGAACATCCGTAAATGTCGGTTACAGTGACAACATAGTTTCCGGAAGGAAGGTTGTTCACTGTTTGTGTAAACTGTTGCGGTACGGTGTTCCAGGTATAGGAGTAAGGACCGGTTCCGCCACTTCCATTCACGGTAGCAGATCCGTTATTACCTCCGTAACAACTCACCGGCACTGCGGTGAATGTACCCGCAACCTGCTGGGGTTGGTTGATAGCTACCTGAAGAGAGGTAGGGCATCCGTTCGCATCGGTGACATTCACCTGGTATGTTCCTGCGCCCAGGTTACTTGCAGTAAAGTAGATCTGCGGTGGTGTAGTGTTCCATAAATAATTATAAGGAGGCGTTCCTCCAATAACAAGCACCGAGGCAGATCCGTTGGTATCTCCAAAACACGTTGCATCGTTGAAGGCTACAAGTGATGTCTGTAATTGAGGCGGTTCGGTGATCTGAACATTGAGTACAGCGGTACATCCGTTGACATCCGTTACAGTAACGAAATAGTTATTTGCATTGAGTCCTGTCGCAGTTGCAGTGCTTGAACCGCTTGTCCAACTGTAAGAATAGGGACCGGTTCCGCCATTGACAGTTGCTGTCGCAGATCCATTGTTTCCGCCGAAGCAGGCAACGTTTTGTTGTGAGGCAGCTACGGTAAGTTGTGCCGGTTGCGTGATGATGACAGAATCGGAATTTGTACATCCGTTGCTGTTTGTGACGACAATATAATACGTTCCCACACCAAGACCTGTCAGGTTCATTGTTGTTGCGCCGGTCGACCAGAGGTAAGTGAAAGGAGGCTGACCGCTTGCGTTGGCAGTTGCGGTACCATTTCCTCCACCGAAGCATGCGATGTTAGTTGAGCTCATGACCAGGTTTCCGGGGGAACCGTTATTAATAAGAGTTACTGTCGCACTGCCCTGGCAACCTGTGGCATCCGTAACGGTAACGGTGTAAGTTCCTGCTGTAAGTCCATTCGCGTTCGCATTGTTACCGCCGCTTGGAGACCAGGCATAAGTATAAGGTCCCGTTCCTCCTGTGACGGTTGAGGAAGCTGTTCCGTTGGATGCACCGCAATTTGTATTGGTTCCTGTTGCGGTAACGTTCAATGTAGAAACATAGATACAGAACGCATAGGTCTGGCTTCCGAAGTATGGACAATTATCATCCACTACAGTAACGGTGAAGCAATGTGGAGCCGGACCGGCTTGCGCGATGGTTGGTGTCCAGGTGAATGTTCCGGTAGGATATGGACTTCCTGTGACGGAAAAGTTACCTGTTGGAATTCCATTGTTCCATGTCATCGTAACATTTTGTCCCGCATCCGGATCAGTAGAATTGGTGAAGAAAGAGATCGGTTGTCCTGCACACGCGTTCATTGTGAATACACCTGTTCCGTTTATTCCGTTGATCGAAGGGTTGATGTTGGAACAGATCGTTGTCTGGATCTGGATATCACGCGTAACGGAACCGACCAGCTGCATGTTTCTCCACTCTGTTACTTTCACAGCCATCACGGTCACTTCAAGCATGGTTGGATACATGCAGATATCACCTGTTTGTGCGTTAAAAGAAACGGGTGGGGTAGAAGCAAGCGGTTGTAGCGCAGTGTAAGGATTGAAATATGTTACTGCGGTGGTTGGACCTGTAGCAGGTGTGACAAGAGAATAAATAAGAAAATCACCATCCGGATCAGAAGCTCCGTGATTGAAGCAGAAATTCTGATTGATACAAACGTAGGGAACAGGACGGTTAGTGAAGGAAGGGGAGCTGTTACATGGAAAGTTAAGGTTGTTCAGCGTGGCTTCAACATATATATTCTCACCGCCGGGGTTATTGATGGTTGTGATGGCGGCATTCCTGCAACAAAGGCTGAAGCTGAATACCCAGTCGTTGCAGGGCATTAGATTGGTCACACCTGTATAGATGTACTCTCTGACGCCCGGATTATTTCCGTTGGTGCAGGTAGTAGTTTGAGTAAGACAGATCGGTGTGACTTCTATCCCTGTGTTAGGGATAGGATTAAGTGTCAGATTGAAATTCTGACTACAGGAAGCGGATGAGCAATTGATCGTGGCATTGTTTGGTGCATTGACTCCCGCACAATCGCGGTAAAATTTAAGGGTGAATTGATATTGATTTCCTCCAAGGCATTGATAAGTGAGATCAACTCCTTGTGCATGTGAAGCAAAGGCTTCAGATGTTGTGAGGATGAATAGTACCATCAGCATGGCCCATGATACTAGTTTGGCTGTGGATCGGCATAACATGGCAACCTCCTTTTTAGGCAGATATTACAATAAGTGAAATGAACTGTTACTACCCTGTTAAACGAATCGCATAGTGCTTGGTTTCAAGAATCTAAACAATTTAGACGACGGTGGCGAAACTGTGTAGGATTCGAATAAAAGCAAAGACCAAAACCGTTTAACTGTAGGTGAATGGGGTTTTGCCTAATCCCCTCTCCTTAAGGAGAGGGGAAGGGTGTGAGGTAAAATAGGTGAATGGAAGCGCATGACTTTTACTTCGCACTATAATTATACTCCGGCGTCACACCCTGTTCTTCATAGAGGGATTCCGGTTTGAAAACGGCTTTCTTCACATTCTTTGTATACTTCTTATTCATATTGAAGACATCATTTTTGTTGTCGTAGGATACGATAGCAACCGGGTGATCTTCAAACGCCCCGCTTAACTGCACAGAAACCGGGATCATTTCAACCCTGGCGCAGAATTCAAAGATCATGGCAAGGCTGATGCTGTCGGGAATAGAGGTATCAATGCTGATCTTGCGTTTGTGGAAGCCTTCACAGGATATGATGATGGTGTAATGTGAATTGCTCTGTAATGTTAGTTTGTATTTGTTCCCGCGGTTTGGTTTATCAAGGGTCTGGATCACGGAATTATCCTCAATAAGACTGATCTTGCAGTTTTCAAGTACATCTTTATGATAAACTGCCGTTACGGATACATCGAGGCAATTGATATTTCGGTTCCCTGCGTTCATGCACTGTAACCCGAAAATTATTATGGTGAGCAGCGCAAAGTTCATCTTTAGCGTTTTCATGACGATAGTTTTTAAACTCGTTCAACAAAAAGAGAGGAGCGCTCAGGTGTTAGTACGCCTGTGAGGAATAATAGTTGCTAATATCTAAACGATTTAGACGACGGGAAGCAAACTGCAAAAGACGGGAACGAAAGGGAAGACCAAAACCGTTATACGAAAGGATGAAGGGTTCATACGCGTACTCCGATCACAAGAACATCATCCACCTGTTCATTGTTTCCTCTCCAGATCTCAAACTCATCATCCAGCTGTTTGCGGATCTCCATTACCGGGTATCGATTATACAGCATCAGCATGCGCTTGAAGTTTTTTGTCATGAACTTCTTGCCGGTGTCCCCGCCAAATTGGTCCGGGTAACCGTCGGAGAATATATAGAAGGTGTCTCCTTTATTTAGTTTTATCGTATGGGTATGAAACTCCCTCTGTTCGTATCCCGCTCCCCCGATCGGAAATTTGTCTGCGCGGATCTCCTCGACTTCCGGAATTTCCTTCCTAACATAATAGAATGGCCTGTTGGCTCCGGAGTATTTTATTTCATTTGTCTTTGTGTCGAACGAGATCAGTGCAATATCCATCCCGTCCCTCGTCTCCGATTCAGCCATATTCTGCTTTAACGCGTTTCGTATCTCCACATTGAGTTTAGTAAGGATCTCACCCGGCTCCATCTTTTTCTCTTCCAAAAGTACTTGGTGTAAAGCAGAACTCCCTATCATGCTCATCAGGGCTCCGGGTACTCCGTGACCGGTGCAATCCGCTGCCGCGAGATAGATCAGCGAACCCTGCTTGTCGAACCAGTAGAAATCCCCGCTGACAATATCCCTGGGTTTAAAAAGTACAAAGGATCCCGGAAGCTCTTTCTGAATTTCTTCCACAAGCGGCAAAGTAGCTTCCTGGATGCGTTTCGCATAGTTGATACTGTCGCGGATATCTTTATGCGCTGCGTCAACCTTCTCTTTTTCCTCTCTTAATTCATGCGTCCTGGTCTCGACCACATTCTCAAGATGCGCTTTTTCTTCCCGCAACTTCCTCTCCCGCCATTTAATGAAACCATAAATGGAAGAGATGATAATGATACCTGAAAGCGCATAGAACCATTTTGTCTTGTAGAACGGAGGAGTAATGATGATCAGGATGTCGGCGCTCTGCTCATTCCAGACACCATGATTGTTGCTGGCTTTTACCTTCAGCGTATATTCACCCGGATCAAGGTTTGTAAATGTAACGAAGCGGGTATTCCCAAGATCGATCCAATCTTCCGTCAATCCTTCCAGAAAGTATTTATACCTGTTCCGCGATGGATCAGAAAATTCAAGACCTGCAAAATGAATGGAGAAAAAATACTCACGGTATGAAAGCGTGATCTCCTTCGTATATTCTATTGATTGAGGAAGACTCCAGGACAGGTTGAGAACGCTGAAACCGGTGAACACAACCTTCGGAAGTGTACTGTTAGGACGGATCACTTGCGGATCAATGATGTTGAATCCGTTCACTCCTCCCGCAAACAGAAATCCCTTTTCATCTTTGATGACGCAGTTCAGCGCAAACTCCCTGCTCTGTAAACCGTCTGCCGTCTCGAATTTTCGAACGATCTTATTTGCCGGATTGAATGTGTACATTCCTGTATTGCAGGTAAGCCACAAAATCCCTTCATCATCTTCTACTATGCCCGAGATCTCTACTTCCGGGAAACCGGAATTGGCAGGAGTGTATCTTTTAAAACGATCCAGGCCTTCATCATAACTGCATAACCCCGCTCCTGTTCCGATCCATAGTATCCCATCCTTGCTATACGCCAGGCTGGGGATGCCGTCATAGGTGATGCTATTCGTATCCTTGGGATCGTTACGATATCGTATCACTTCTCCGCTAACCGGGCTGAAAAGGTCCAGGCCTTTGTCTGTTGCAAGCCAGAATCTTCCATCCTTTCGCAAAAGCATATAAAATATGTAGTCCGAGGAAATAGATGTTGAATCATTCCGGATATGATTGAATTGAGAAAAATTATTCTTCTCCTTGTTGTATCTGCAGATCCCTCCACCCGGTGTGGCGAACCATACATCGCGGTTCAGATCTTCCATAATGAACATGACAGTATGGTAGGGGAAAGAGTTGGAATCTCCGGACGGTCTGTATTGAATATACTTTTTAAGATCCGGTGAATACTTATATGCTCCGGCGCCGTTGGAACCGATCCATATATTGCCGTCATAGTCTTCCAGCAATGCTTGTGCGATCGTGTACTCGGATGGAGAATTATCATTTCCCTTCTCAAAATAATAAGAGGAGAATGTATTTGTCACTTCATCAAATTCATTGATGAACTTAGCCGTCCCGACCAGGTATTTGCCGGACCTGAGTTTTAAGATCCTCCAGATGCCGTTGCTGTTGAGTGTATTCTCCTTATCAGGTTCTATCCTGTAATGTTTGATCAGGTGTGCGCTTGGATCATAAATATTCACACCTCCATGCCATGTCCCCGCCCAGATCACTCCGCTCCTGTCCTCCATTATTGCAAAAACGGTTTTGTCTGAGATAGAATGCGGATCTTCAGGGATGTACTCAAAATATTGATGCGTTTTGCCTATGGGATCATAACATCCTATGCCGTGTTCTGCCGTAGCCGTCCAGATCTTTCCTTTTCGGTCTTCGGCAAACATCGAAACCAAACCCCAGGGCTCTCTCCCGAACCATTGCGAGGCATCCTTCGGATCCTTGAACTTTCCGGTCGCATTGTCGCGCACCGTTATTCCCGCATTCCAGCAGGAGATCCATACATCATCCTGGCTGTCCACGAAGATCGTTCTTGTTTCATTGGCGGGTAAACCATCCTGTGCAGTGTAAACGTCACAGATCCCGGTTGCCGGATCTAACTTCGCGATACCTGCATTAAGTGTTGCGATCCAAATGTTTCCTTTTGAGTCGGCCGATAATCCGCGGATATTATCAGAAGGAAGGGATCTTGGATCCTTCGGATCATTCCGAATGCTGGAATACTTTCCCGTAACCGGATCGTAGATATTAAGTCCTCCGCCTAAGGTTCCGAAGTAGATCTTTCCTCCCAGTCCCAATATGCAGGAAGTATTATCAACTGTGATCCCGGTTTTGTTTGTAGAGTCCTGTGGGATCTTTGCGAATTTCTGTGTGACCGGGTCGAACCGACCCAGACCACCTTTGGACCCAAACCACAAATTATTATTTGCGTCCACGTAAATGCACCGGATCGCATCGTAGTGCAGCGATGTTGAGTCATTCGGATCGTGTTTATATGTCTTAAGATCATGTCCATCGTACCGACATAGTCCGTCAACGGTTGCCATCCAGATAAAACCCAGGCTGTCCTGCGCGAAACCGAAGATGGTATTTACCGGTAGTCCTTCGTCGACCGTAATATGCCGGAACTTAAAAACCTGTGAGAATGAATTGAATGAAGCACCCAGGCACAGGACATTGAAAAACAGCAGGGTTAGCCTCATTTTCATTGCCCGAATTTACAATTATTGGACTGATAATTAACTTGTTTAAGCCGCTTATTCTGGCTAATTTTATGGTTCATACAAAACAAACCACATGAAAAACTTCCTCTGCATCCTGGCGTTCTTACCCTTACTGCTTTTCTCTCAAAACAGGTCGATCAATTTTGAACAGACCGCATGGAGTGAGATTCTCGCAAAAGCAAAAACAGAGAAAAAACTGATCATGCTGGATGCGTATACCGCATGGTGTGGTCCCTGCAAATGGATGGCAAAGAATGTTTTTACGAATGACACCGTTGCGGATTTCTATAACGGGGCATTTGTGAATGCGAAGATCGATATGGAGAAAGGGGAAGGACCGGATCTTGCAGTGAAGTACGGAGTGCAGGCATATCCGACATTTCTATTCATAGACGGCGAGGGTAAGCTAGTTCACAGGATTTGCGGTTCTGATCAGCCGAAGAACTTCATTCAAACGGGTAAAAATGCATTAACGCCTGAGAAGACACTTACTTATGCGGAAAGACAATTCAAAGCGGATCCAAAGAACTCAGTTACTGCATTGAAATATATCGAGATGCTTTCGAGTGCTTGCGCTGATGCAAACGCAGCAGCCGGTACTTACCTTGAAGGACTGGACGAAAAAACACTCAGCGAGCGGGGAAACTGGAACATTCTCTATCGCCACATTAAAAGCAGCAAGTCGAAGGCATTTGCATACCTGGTCAGCCATCAAGCCGAATTCGGAACAAAATATACCGCGGATTCAGTATCCGGCAAGATCCTGATGGTATATGAGTCTTCATTCAGGACTGTTGCAAACCAGAAGGACGAAGCGGGGTTCAAAGCTTTGAAGAAAGAAATTACACAGAACGTAGCCGGCGACCCGAATAAGATCATCTGGAACGGGGAGATCATGTATTACGGTGCAATGAAGGACTATGTGAATTATGCGAAAGCGGCTGTTCTGTATGCCGATGCGTATGCGATGAACAATGCTAGCGTCCTGAACGGACTTGCGTGGGATTTTTATAAAAAAGTGGAAGATCCCGGCATGCTCGAGAAAGCAGCGGGATGGGCTAAAAAATCTATTGAACTGGACGATAAATACTACAATAACGACACCTATGCTGCCGTCCTTTTTAAGCTTGGAAATAAGGCAGGAGCGAAAGCAGCGGCATTGAAGGCCATAGAGTGCGGGAAAAAGGAAGGAGAGGATGTGAAGGAGACTGAAACGCTTCTTCAGCAGATCGAAGGACTAAAGTAGTTGTTTTGCTACGGCAGGAATGATGCGGGAACTTTCATCCCGCATTTTTTTTGCAGCCACGCCCCAAAATCGAAATATTTCAAAATATTCTTTTCAAAGGGCAACTTTCCTATATAGTCTAATTCATCAGCTAAGGCCGTCAGTGCCGGCACCAATTCCTTGTTTGTCTGAATGAGCGGCATTTTTCTTCTGATAAAATCCAGCACCACCTCCTCAAACCGATATAAACGCTTCCTTTTTTTCAGGTATCGATAGCAGGACCGCGCTGCCGATTCCATCAGGTCTGTGTTTCCCAATTCAAAATGAATGATAATGTAAAGTACTCTCGCAATTGCCTGCAGGTCGCTCCGATGATCTACCGCAGGCGCATTCAGGATATTGTTGATGTATGCCGACGCTTCCTTGAATGTTCTGTTCTTAATATGAGTAATGGCAAGCGTGTAATTCAAAGCTGTGGCATATTGAGGATAGAATGAATCATACCGGAGATGTTCCATCTCTTTCTCAACTATTCCTGCCAGTTTCATTCCTGCATCTACCCTGTTGGTGTTGTAGTAATAGGTCAGGCCTTGTATCCGTACGAAAAAGAATATTTCTCTTTTTATTCTGGGCGATCGGCTTTCAAAATTCATCAACTTCTCAAGAATGGGAAGAACCATTTCATTGGAACCAAGATTGAAATGACATGAAACCAGGTTCCGAAGCGAATTGATGTAAAGCCTGTTATTATTACGGATGAGGGAAGCTTTGCTTTCCATCAGGTTGATCAGCTCTGTGATGCAATGCAGGGCCTTGTTCCAGTGTTCACATCGGGAGTAATAGCCGAAACGGGAATGATAGTAAAGCAGCAGCGATCTCTCCGATCGACAGTTTTCCTTTTTCCGCAGCGGTTCTTCCTTGACAAGGTTATGATACGGGGCAAGTTCTTCGTAATTGCGGATGAAACCTCCCGTCAGTATGCGATGATAGATCTGTGCATTCACATTCTGAGATACAAGTAGATCTTTTTGTTTCTCAAGGATCCTCATCGTCTGCCCGAACTCTTGGTTATAGGACTCCCCTGCCGGATCTGTGTACGCGCTGAGTCGTTTTATTTCAACCGACAATGGGAACAGCTCCATCAGTTGGGGAAACAATTCATTTTGTTCAGCCAGGGCTCGAACTCTCTCCGTCATTTTTTCGGCCTGGGCTGTCAGTCCCTTTTCCAGGAGGATCTCCGTTTGACGGATCATGCCACTCACCTTTGACTGGATATTTGAACGGTTATAGGATTCAAGGCTTTCCAGAATGTGGTTATAGAGATAGTTCTTAGCTACCGGAAACTGTTTTGCGAACACCTCTCCCCTGAATTGCTGAATAAGGCCTTTGCCGTCGTATTTTTTCTGCCTTTCAACGGCATTGAAGATCCTGACATAGATGTTCACCTCCCCTTTCACATGAAAAGCGCTGTATTTCTTGAAGTATGTCTTCTCAATACCGGTCAACGAATGCACCAGTTCAAATAAAACTTTTGACATGAATGAAACGTAACTAAATAATGTATAAATAGCTAATAATCAGTATAATAAATAATATATATATAATATAAAAGCTAAGATATGTAAAATATTTTATTCCAGGGCAATTGTAGAGAATGATCTTTGCACACATAAACCGAATTATATGAAGTCAGCCCTGTCCTTACTCTTAATACTTTCTATTAACGCGCTTCTCGGACAAGCCCCAACCTTCCAGGATGTGGATTATGTAGGAAACGGAGACCCCAAGCAGTTCCTGGATGTATATATACCGCCGAATCTGAATGCTCCCGCACCGATGGTCATGTATATACACGGTGGTGCCTGGGTAAGCGGACAAAAAGGCGGGGCCATGTCTTTCCTGGACTCCCTTTACAGCTCAGGATATATCATCGTCGACATTAACTACCGCCTTCGCCAGGACAGCATTTGGCCGGCGCAAATATTCGATTGTAAAACAGCGGTCAGGTTCCTTAAAGCAAACGCAAATACATATTCCATTGATACTTGTCGTATGGGTGTGATCGGAACTTCCGCAGGAGCTCACCTCGCTGCTATGCTCGGAACAAGCAATGGAACCATGGAAGGGTTACATCTGGGCAGCACAGGTGTGAGTACAAGAATAAATGCAGTGATCTCGCTCTTTCCTGCTGTCGACTTTTTTCAGATGCAGGCGCATATGGATACAAATTGTCCGCCAACAAGTATGACGCATTGCAGCTACAATTCAGCGGAAGCAAGATTGCTGGGATGCGATTCATGTGTAATGTGTCCCGCCAAGGTCACTTCCGCAAATCCCATTACTTACATTGATCCTTCCGATCCTCCGTTCAAAGTAATGCATGGTGATTCAGATTGCGGTATACCATGGCACCAAAGTTTTCTGCTCGACAGCGCACTGAATGCAAACAACGTTAACTCATCCTTACATCTTATCCCCGGCGCTGTCCACAGCGATCCATGGTTCAGAACCGATTCGGCGCAGGGCATTTACAGGGGATTCTTTGATGCAAATCTTTCACCCTGTTTTCTGACCGGCACAAATGAGAATTATTCTGTCAATGACTTTTCGGTCTTCCCAAATCCTGCAACCGGACATGTTCAGATCATCATGCCGGGAATAGTGAAAGAATGCAGGGTGCTGCTAAGTGAAATTAACGGAAAGGTATTGCAATGTATGAAGTACAGTTCCATTAGCGTCGAAATGGCTCTTTCCGGATATTCAAAAGGTATTTATTTTATAACAGTGGAATCAGCGATCGGCAACATCACAAAAAAACTAATAATTCAATAATATGAAGCTACTTCCCCTTCCCCTTCCCCTTCCCCTTCCCCTTCCCCTTCCCCTTCTCCTTCTCCTTCCCCTTCTTCTTCTCCTTCCCCTTTCAACTGCCTTCGGGCAACAACAACTGGTCATGGGAACCGAGTCCATCCAGCCTAATCAGTTTTATGTTGTTCATAGCGGAATGAGCGGAAGTTCAGGCCTTGCAAGCACGTCAAATATTTACGTTGTGAAGGGCACAGGGGATTCTGTTTGGATCTTCGGATCGGGTTACGGCGATCACAGTCACGGCCCAAACGACATCAGCGATCTGAGTGTCTATAAGAACGGAGTTTATGATGCAACGAATGATGCCATCGTGGATGCAGCAGAGGTGGATACGATTATTCGGGATGAATTCGGCATCGCGCCCGCTTCAGCCATTCTGACTTTTCTTGTTCCGCATTTTCACCTTGATCATATCAATAAGGAGTTCGTTGCGGCTTTCTTCGAGGATCTCGGTTATCCGGATAATGGTACAAAGATCATAGTGCACATCAATGATTCCGCCGCTGCGGTCTGTAACGCTTATCTCTGTGGCACCGGGCAGCAGCAGTTTTACGGAGCTATCTTTAATGATCCCTGGACACCTGCTTATACTGCTAAATTCAAATCTGTGGGCCAATTGCAGGATCTGTGTAATGCTGATGCCTTTTCCTTTACCTCCCCAACGGGCAACTGGACCATGAGAAAGGGTCAACCGGTCGCCTCCGGCGGACACACTGACGGAAGTGTAAACCTCGACAACGATACCTACAAGTACCGCATCCAGGGCGCCGATGGCGCAAATCAATGTCCTTTAGGTAATGACTGGGAAAAGTTCTCAATTCACGGAAATATCGCGATCCCCTCCGGAGTTTCAGATATAGATCCCGGATTTCAATTCGAACTAATTCCAAACCCTGCGGATAATTATTTTTCAATCCGCCTCAATACTTACGTGAAGGAAGCCACGATAATTATTTCGAATATCTCAGGAAGAAAGGTATCTGTTCTTAAGATCTTCGGAACGGGATCAGTAATAACTTGTTCAGCATTCTCAGCCGGATTCTATAATATCACTGTTATCGCCTCGGAAGCGGTATGCAATCAGAAACTTGTAATAACGCACTAATCCCTGTTGCCTCTTGCCTGTTCCCTGTTCCCTTTTATTTAAAACTCCAATCAAACTTATCCAACCCTTCAATACACTTCTTCAATAAAGTAATACTATGCCTGATGTCATTTTTATCTGCCATTTCAATCACCTGGTGAATATGCCGGGTAGGGATGGAGATACAGCCTGAAATACTTCCTCCGGGAGTACGCATTTGAAGTCCCGCGGTATCCGTTCCACCGGCAGGAAGAATTTCCATCTGGTGTGGGATCTTGTTCTTTGTTGCCGTCTCACGCATATACTTAACCATCCTGTAATCACATATAACAGATCCGTCCATGATCTTGATAGCAGTTCCTTTCCCCAGATGCGTGACCTTTTCATGGTCTTTTGAACCGGGAACATCAACCGCAAGCGTTACATCAAGCCCGAAACCAAAGTCCGGCTGGATCTGTAGCGCTGAAACCTGTGCACCGCGAATTCCTACTTCCTCTTGTACTGTGAATACGCCATACACATCGTAAGGAAACTTCTTCAGCTCCCTTAAGGCTTCAATAAGTATGAACACAGATAAACGGTTATCAAGGGATTTACAGTTCACGCAATTCCCCATTTCAATCAACCCTCTTTCGCGCGTGACTGTATCGCCGAGACGGATATACTTGTCCACTTCTTTCTTTGGCATACCCAGATCGATGTAATAGTCGCCCAGCGGAACAACTTTGCTTCTTTCTTCAGCCGTCATGATATGTATGGGCTTGCAACCCATCACACCAATGAGATCCTTCTTGCCGTGAACAATCACTCTCTGTGCGGTGAGGGTCTTCGGATCAAAGCCTCCAAGAGGATGAAAACGAAGAAATCCTTCATCGTCAACGTAGGTAACAATAAAGGAGATCTCATCCATGTGGGCCGCGATCATTACCTTTTTGTTATTCTTCTTGCCGTGATTGGTACCCTTTTTCAAAGCAACCACATTACCCATATTATCAGTGCGGATCTCATCAACAAGACCTTTTATCTCTTTGATGACCATTGCGCGTACGCGTTGCTCATGACCGGGCGCACCTGCGACTTCGCAGATACGGCTAAGCAGGGTTACATTGATACTCATATTTCAGTTCTTGGTTTAAAGTTCATAGTTAAAAGTAGTGGATGACAGAGACGTGGTTGACGGTACCACCGATAGGAGCATTAAGCTTGGTGACTTTTACCTCACCCGATTTTAGCTGCGAAAATTCTTTTTTGAGGTGATCACCTATTCTACGCGCCACCGTTTCAATAAGCTTCGAGCGCTTTGCCATCTCCTCTTTTACGATGTTGTAGACCTTCACATAATCTACTGTTCTTTTCAACTCATCTTTTTCCGATGCTTCGGAAAAGTCAGTATCCAAAATTACGTCTACAACATAATTTCCTCCAACACGCGCTTCCTCTTCAAGGCAGCCGTGGTTGGCGTAGAGTTTGATTCCGTCTATAATTATTTTGCCCATTTGCTTGGCGCCTTAGCGTCTTGGCGGTAATATTTAATTAAATGTATTAAGAAACGTTTTGATTCGAAGCACAACTTTCTCTTTTCCCAGCAATGCCGCCATCTCGAACAATGCGGGCCCGCCACCGAGTCCGCTGAGGATCACCCGAAATAGCTGCATCACTTCACCGGTTTTCATTTCACTCTTTTCACAGGCTTGCTTAAAGCTATTCTCAATACCTGTATGACTAAAATCTGTCAGAGAAGCAAGATCGGTGCCGAAACTTGTAAAAAAGGTCTTCGTTTTCTCATTCCAGCGCTTTTTGATCACCTCCTGGTCATATTCCGTAACATCCCGGAAAAAATAACTCCCCAGCGACCAGAATTCATTCACAAAGGAAGCTTTTTCAAGTATAAGCGAGCATACCCTTTCAATATACTCCTGCGTTGCCTCAACACCTTTTTCCTTTAATTCTGCCTGCCAGATCTTTGCGAGCTCAGAAGGCGAATGTTTCCTCAGGTATTGCTGGTTGAACCATTTCGTTTTTTCAGGATCGAATTTAGCGCCGGACTTGCTGACACGCTCCAGAGAAAAATCTTCGACCAGTTCTCCAAGGGTGAAAAGTTCCTGGTTCCCGCTGGGGTGCCAGCCCAGCAAGACAAGTATGTTAATAAAGGCTTCCGGGAAATACCCCTTTTCGCGATAACCGCTGGAAGGTTCAGCAGAAACAGGATCCTTCCAATTCAGCGGAAATACAGGAAATCCCAGGCGGTCCCCGTCACGCTTACTAAGTTTTCCATTTCCATCCGGACGAAGCAGCAGGGGAAGGTGAGCAAATTGCGGCATCGCCTTTTCCCAACCAAGATATTTGTAAAGCAAAACATGGAGCGGGGCAGAGGGCAACCATTCTTCTCCGCGAATCACATGCGTTATTTTCATGAGATAATCATCTACCACATTTGCGAGGTGATAGGTTGGCATGCCATCGCTTTTGAATAGCACTTTATCATCCAATTGCCCGCTATGAACCACCACCCAGCCGCGGATGATGTCCTGCACGCGCACTTCTTCATTACGGGGAATTTTTATTCGTATCACATACGCCTCACCGCTTGCAATTCGCTTTTTTACTTCATCCTCCGAGAGAGCGAGTGAATTTTTCATGTTTTGTCGCGTCACCGCATTGTAGGACGCTGTCATCTTTGCCGCTTCCATGCGCGTACGCATTTCATCAAGATCTTCTTTGGAATCAAATGCATAGTAAGCAAACCCGTCTTTCACCAGTTGCTCTGCGTACTGTTTGTACAAGCCCTTTTCTTTTCGTTCACTCTGCCTATAAGGCGCGTGCGGACCATCACCAAAACCAACTCCTTCATTCGGGGCGATGCCACACCATTTCAATGCTTCAATGATATAGTCTTCCGCGCCCGCAACAAAACGGTCCTGGTCGGTATCCTCGATCCTCAGGATAAAATCACCACCGTGTTTTTTCGCAAAAAGATAATTGTAAAGCGCTGTTCTCACTCCGCCCATGTGAAGCTGACCTGTAGGACTTGGAGCAAAACGTACGCGGACTGACATGTTTTAAAAGGGAGGGTAAATATACTGATTTTGAGATAATTAATTATTCAATTTCCCTTCGTACATTCGTGAATATTTGTATTTAGTAAGCTATTTTAATGAACTTGTTGCTCACTCCAACTAACTTCCCTGACTACCAACTCCTCGATTCCGGCGATTTCGAAAAACTGGAACGGTTCGGTGAGTATATATTGATCAGGCCGGAACCCCAGGCATTATGGGATAAGAAACTATCGGCAAAAGAGTGGGAGAAGACTGCGCATGTGAGATTTGTGCCCAAATCTTCATCATCGGGCGAATGGAAGATGTTGAAGAAAATGCAGGAGCGGTGGAAGGTAAGTTACCAAACAGGGAACAGAGACATGGCTTACGGCCCACGTCTAATTTTCCGGTTGGGACTAACGTCCTTCAAGCATGTTGGCATTTTTCCGGAACAGGCCGTTAACTGGGATTACATTTACAATAATGTTACAAAACTGAAAGAAAAAGCGAACGGAGACGTGAAATTTCTCAATCTCTTCGCTTACACAGGTGGCGCATCCCTTGCGGCAAGAGCAGCCGGGGCGCAAACATTTCATCTGGATTCTATTAAACAAGTTGTGACCTGGGCCAACGAAAATGCTCAACTAAGTGGCCTTTCCGATATTCGTTGGATCATAGAAGATGCGCTTAGTTATGTCAAACGGGAGGTTAAACGTGGAAATAAATATCATGGCATCATCCTGGATCCTCCCGCGTACGGTCACGGTCCTAAAGGTGAAAAATGGAAGCTGGAAGATAACATCAATGAAATGATGAAGCTGGTGTTGCAGCTCCTGGATGAAGATGCTCACTTTCTTATTCTCAATGCTTATTCCCTGGGATTATCATCACTTGTGGCAGAAAACCTTTTACGCGACAAAGCGGGGAGCTCCCTCGAGTCAGGAGAACTATTTCTTCAGTCTGATACGGGTCAGAAACTTCCGCTGGGAGTGTTCGGCCGATTTACCTCTGTGAAATAATACTTTTCTCCGCGCCCTCCGCGTCTCTGCGTGAAATTTGCAAATCCTGATTGGGCATGGAAACGCATATGTTTCTCGCAGACCCGTCTGCCTGAGCATTCGGGCAGGGGCGCAGAGAACGCAAAATGGGTTAGGATTTTATTACGCGGAAATTATACCTTCTCCCTTGCGTGAAGAACACATAATACCCCGGCGCAAGATGAGAGATATCAAATTCCATTGAGCAAACGCCCGGCAAAGCTTTCTTTCGGATAAGAATATTTCCGTGAATATCACAAAGAAGAAATTCCGTAACCCCCTTGAACATCCCGGTTGAATAGACAGTGAATTTATCAGGCGTAGGAATAGGGCCAAGGATGATATCATCCGGTAAAGCTTGCTCCTGCACTCCGTTTAATATGCTTTCATCCAACCGCACCAGGCCTTCATTCAAGGTCCCGATCCACACTATCCCGGCTGTGTCCTTCACCGCGCAAGTTGCCCATGAATCAGGGAAAGGAGAATTGGCGCTGTCGTAATTCACAAAGGTGGTTCCGTTATAAATGATGATCCCTTTATCCATAGTGCTGATATACTTCTTCTGGTCTTTCGAAACGTGAATGTGATTGATCACATCGGATTGTATCGAAGAATTGATCGTATTCATCCATACCCAAGCCGGTCCTCCATAATGGACAATGATACCCGAGGCATTCATGGCGACCCATGGTTTTCCTGTTGAATCAATATCTACAGAAGTAACCGTGTTCTCCGGAAGAGTACCTGTCCAATAACTATATACTGTGAAAGCGGTGTCGTTATAGTAAGCCAGACCTCCGTTCAGAGTGCCGATCCTCTTGATATTATTCTTTCCAATTGTAATGCAGGTGATATTGTGTGAGATGAGTGTTGAGTTGGAGATATTCCATGTGGTCCATGTACTCCAGTCAAATTTTCCTAATCCGCTTGGCGTTCCTACCCAAAGATTTCCGGCAGTATCAAAAGCAACAGCCTTTACCATATTATCAGGTATTCCTGAATTGGACATATCATAAATTGTCCAGGCAGCGCCGTCAAATTTTGCAACACCACTTTGAAGTGTGCCGGCCCAGAGATCCCCGTTCTCATCTATCGCGAGCGAACGGATAGCATCATCAGGAATGCTGGAATTAACTGTAGTATAAGTCGCCCAGGTGGTCCCGTCAAAGGAAGCCAGGCCGTAATCCGTTCCGATCCATTTCAAATTTGTGGCAGTATCCACAACAATGCATCGCACCGTGTTCCAGGGAAGCAGGGAATTAGCAGTAGAATAGATATTCCATGCTCCCTGTGACCTCCCTGAAACAAAAATGCTCCCTGCAATCAAGCAAGGGAGCATCTTTATGACAATGCTGTATTTCAAAGCGGTTTAGTTGATCACCAGCTTCCTGAAATAGGATTTACCGGCAATATTAACGTCAAGCATGTAAACTCCTTTAGGAAGTTTATCAAGTTTCAATTCTGTTGTATGCATTCCTGTAACGCTGCTGAGATCCATGCTCTGAACTTTATCGCCGATCAGGTTATACACGTTCAGTTTTACAACTGCCGTGCCCGGAAGAGCAAGGTTCAGGTTGAAGATCCCGCTTGAAGGATTCGGGAACACAGAGATCGTGTGATTGAGATCTTTGTTTTGATTGATACTTGTACAAACTTCAACCACAGCAGTAACAGCCACCTGCGGACTAGCGCACCACCTGTTATTTGTTTCAACTTTCCAGTCGTAGAAATAATAGTAGTAAGCAGGACCCGCGGATGAACCTGTGATATCCACCACACCATTCAGCATGTAAGGGAAATTGGTAGCGTTGCTGTTATTCCTGTAACATGTAACACCACCGGCACCTACAAGTCTGTAGGCATTACCGGGAGCAACGTTCCAGTTAAGGGTTACAGTGTTCCAACCTGAAACCAACGTTGCAGCCATTGTCTGCATGAGGTTTCCAAGGCTGTCGCGTAACTCAATGGTTCTGTTACCTGCTGCACCTGCATTTACACGCACAGAGATAAGTTTCATCTGGCTGTAAACAGAGAAGCTGAGGTAGCCATTCGTTGTAGAATTAGCTCCAACACCATACGTATTACTGACAGGACCTACGCCGGATGTGTCAACAAAATTCTGCTGACTCTCTACATAATAGGTAGTGGTTGTGCTGATAGTTGGCGTAGTAAAGTTTGCACCGGTGCCGAGTTGGTTATTACTTCCATCCGTCCAGATCAATGTGCCTGCGCCGGTCGCGCTTAGTGAGGCAACACCGGAAGGTCCGCAGATCGTATCACCTGAAGCAACAGGTGCACTTGGAGCAGGAGCCTGGTAAACAGTAATAGAAGTTGATGCGGTTCCGCACATGTTTGTCATGCTAACGGAATAAACACCGGGCGTATTCACAACAATAGTTTGCGTGGTTGCGCCTGTGCTCCATGTGTAACTGGAAGCGGCATTTGCTTTTAGCGTGATGTTTCCGCCGGGACAGATCTTCGGTGAAGGAAGGTCTGTTGTGATCGTAGCAACAGGACTACCGGGAGCGCTTTGCTGAGAGATCGTGTAAGGAATGTATGTGTAGTTATTGTTCTCATCTGCCTCAAGGAAGTTGTTGTTAGGGTCTACCTGGAGTACAATGTAATACAAACCATTACACAATCCCGGAGGGAGGTTGATCCACATCAGGTCTAGTGTTTCATCATACACATCTGTCCACCCGGAAGAGATCCCCTGGATAACAGGTGAGCAGTTATAGCTTCCACCGCCCAAATTGAAATTCGGGAAGTCGGCGTTGTACCAGGTTGTTCCCTGGTTGTAAACGGTATTTACGTCTTTACAATGATGGTTAGCGGAAGCGTTTCCGCACTGGTAGTAGTCCATCAAACAGAATCCGAGCTTAGCGCCTGTTGCAACGATAGGCCAGTTCTGCGGGTTCGGATCACCGTTGTTGATACGAAGGGTGAACACACCCCAGTCATCAACGTGATTATGTCCGTGTGAAGAGTGATAGGTCATTCCACCGGCAGGACGATCCCAATAGGTCATTGTGTTACCATTCTTGTGATAGATCCTCTGGTTGATGATCTGTCTTGGAGTAGATCCGTCAGGACAGGTGCCCGGATTGCTTGGATACGTATCCGTTCCGCAAACGAAAGAGGAAGTACCCAAAACTGTAAGTGGTCCAACACCGATATTTGGGGTTGAAGCTGTCAGCCTGAGGCGACCATCATTTCCGCTGCAGGGAGGAGAACAAACCTGTGGATATTCATTTGGTCCGCCCAGATAGTTCTGCAAGGCATACCAGGAAACAGTAATGTCCGGAAGGAGATCGCAGTTTGTCTGGGGAGTAAGCAAACACTGACAAGTGGTTGCATTTGTTACAGTGCACTGTGTATAGCCTAACATTCCGGCAATACTGAACACGATGAGGAGTAAGATTTTTTTCATGCCTTGGGTTTTGATTATAAGGTATGAAAGTATGAAATAAGCGCCTGACACACAAGGGAATTCACATGTGCGAGGGCAAAAAAGCAGGCCAGGCTGATTGCCTTGTAAAGAACGTCGACGAACAGGGTTATTTTATCGACAAATTCTTAGTCTCCTATTATCAGCTTTTTCGTCTCGATGGCATCACCGGCCTTCATTCTGAGAAAATAAATGCCCGGTTTTAGAGCAGAAGTATTGATCTTTTCTGAACCGGCACTGCTTTTTACATCAACCATGTAACAATTGGCGCCAAGAATATTGAAAAGTTCCAGCCTGGCGCCTGTTGAATTTCCGGTTTGGTAATTCACCAACAGTTCCCCGGGCGAAAGAGAAAAAGCAGTTAGCATAACAGGGGAAGAAGTTGAGTTCTGAGATATTCCCACAGGCATCGTATAATAAACCGTGATGCGAATATGATCTATCATGGCGCCGGGCATAAGCGTCATGGAATTGTTGTAAGCAGAAACGTACAAACCAAATCCCGGTCCGTTTATGTCTGTCGGGGTCCAGGTTGTTCCCCAAAGATCCGTGGGACTTCCATATACGGCATAGATCGGGCTATTGCCGGCCCATGTGATCATGTTCGCTTTGTTAGGTCCTGTGATCGTGCCGCCTTTGATGATTCGAATGGTAGAATCAAATACTGCATTGGGTCCGTTGATGGCCCAGCGCTGAACTTCCGCAACAATTCCGTCGATCGTTGCGGTTAGCGGAATGCTGAAGCCAAAAGCTCCTGCAACTAACCCTGTTGAAAAAAAGCAGTTGATCCCGCTGCAGTTCGGATTTGTATTTAATGGCGCGGCTGTGGCATACATTCCGTCGCTTGCAAGAGCATTAAGCGGTGTGGTCCAGGTCCTGCCAATAGGTGATGGATATGAAGCTGCCTGGGTCGGACTCATCGGTCCCTGCGATTGTGAAAAGGCGGAACCTATTAATAACGCTGTAAAAACAGCAAGAGCGTAGATCTTTTTCATGAGAGAACGTTTTTGAATATCCAAATATATAGAAAAAATGCTTCTAATTCAAACTTCTCTTTTTCCTGACTTCTTCCTCAATATATCCCACGATCTCCTTCGTATCGGTTCCCGGGGGGAATAATTTTCCTACTCCCATTTCATTGAGCTTCTGCATGTCCTTTTCCGGGATGATGCCGCCACCGGTAAGCAGCACATCCGGCATGCCTTTTTCTTTGAGGAGCGTAAGAAGTTTTGGAAATATGGTCATGTGGGCACCGCTTAAAATGCTTACACCGATCACATCAACATCTTCTTGTAAAGCTGAATTCACAACCATCTCCGGAGTTTGCCTGAGACCTGTATATATGACCTCCATTCCGGCGTCACGCAGAAAGGAAGCGATCACTTTCGCGCCACGGTCATGGCCGTCAAGTCCGACCTTCGCAACAAGTACGCGAATAGGTTGTTTGGATTCAGTCATTGTATTCATTCAAAGCTACATAAAAAACAGTTCCTTTTTTAGCGCTGGTCTGGAACCAGATCTTGCCGTCCATCGTTTCAATGATATTCTTCACCATGGCCAGGCCAAGGCCCATTCCGCCGGTTTTTGTTGTGAAATTCGGAACGAATATCTTATCCAACGCTTCATCGCTGATACCGGTTCCATTATCAGCAATGCTTATGAGATATTGCCCCTTTTCTTTTTTAAGATGAATATCGATCCTGCCTTTCTCACTTTCAGGGATAGCCTGCATTCCGTTTTTGATGAGGTTGTTGAAAACACGGACCAGTTGATCCCTGTCGGCATGGACGAATGCCTCGTTCATCTCGGCATGAAAGTGAAATTCCATATCGGAGGAATTCTTGAAAAGAGCGATAGCGCTTCTGAGAATGGCTCCAAGCTCGATCCTTTCATGATTCGGCTTTGGCATTTTTGCAAAATTCGAGAACTCACTCGCAATATTGGAAAGTGTTTCAATTTGCTCGATGATCGTTTGGCTGAGCCGCTGTAATTTTTGTTTGAGATCAGGAGAATTATCATTCAACAAACGCTGCATGTGCTGGATGCTGAGCTTCATCGGAGTGAGCGGATTTTTGATCTCATGCGCCACCTGTTTCGCCATTTCTCTCCATGCGCTCTCGCGTTCAGATTTTGCAAGAAGTTCCGCGCTTTGCTGTAGCTCATTGATCATCCTGTTGTACTCGCTCACCAGGCTGCCTATCTCATCTTTTTGCTTCCATAGAATGGGTTCATTCTGCTTACCAAGTTTGATGTTCCCGAGTTTTTCCTGGATGATCCTCAATGGTTTTGTCATGTAATTCGACATGAGCAGTGCCGTTACAACAGAGAAGGCAAACAAAAACACATATATATTGATGAGCGCGGCCATGAATGTGGAGATCTCCTTCTCCAGCTCACTTTGCTTGGCGAAATATGGCAGATTGAGGTATGCAAGTAATTTACCGTCCTTATTCCTGAAAGGCACATAAGAAGAAAGATAGCGGAGTTCGCCTATGTTCTCCTCATGGATGTACACGTTCCTGTGCAGCAATGCAAGGTTGAGATATGCTTCCGGATCCATTTTCCTGGAAGCCAGACCTTCCTCAAAGATCTTCGGCCTGGAAGAGGCATAATGGTTCCCGTTCAGGTCATACAATGTAATATCAGTGAAGAATACGTTAGAGAACTTTTTAAGGATATACGTCGCGTACTCTGAAAAATTAGTGGTGAGCCTCGCTTCGCCGGAGATCTTATTCTGCACCTCGATCACAACGCTTTGCGTTTTTTCAGAGATGGTTTCTATATTTTGTTCATGATATTGCTTCTGAATGTAATAAATGGTTCCTGCGCCAAAGAGAACCAGGGATACAAGTACTGTAAATACAAGAAGCAATTGTATCCTGTATTTGAAACTAAGTTGCGAAAAGTTGAACCCGATCACGGCTTGCCGGCAAAGCAAAAGTGCAACGAGTATGAGACTGTAATAGGTGAATAAGTAGGAGAAGGCTGTTACAAATCCCATCATTCCCGGTGGCTTCAGACTCAGAACGATCAGTGTGGACGGATCGGAACGGTAATACAGGTGATGATAACCGTTCTCCTCGACGAACAGTTTCTCGCCATCCCTGACCTCTTTGTTATCATAATAATAGCTGAACTCATATTTGCCGAATGAATTTATCATTTCACCATTCTTGTACTTCGCATAGGAATAGTCGGCAAGTTTTTGAGTAAGCCCGATATCCTTTTCAAGGAGAAGCTCAGGGAACCCGATCTCCTCTGAAATGAAACGGGAATCAAGCTCAATATAAATATCGCCAACTCTGGATCTTTGTTCGTCCCGACCAAAGAAGACCGGGATCTTGGCCAGATACGAGATCTTTCCCTGCGGATTGTCGAGGTAATACAGATCAGGGCATTCTGTGGGAAAAGAATGCGCTGCGATCTGTTCTTCAAAATAGGAATGGTTATCCCTGTTCGGGACCGAACCGTCTACAATTGGGAAACAGGTTGTGTCAAAAACGGAGATCTTTATATCATACTTATCCCAATACCCGGCGAAATACCGTTCCATCATGGTCTTACCGAAAGACTCTCGGTTGATCAGGAGGTAAAAAAGAGTGGAATCGTTACGGATCTTATTTGAAAGATCGTTGAAGAAGTTCTCGGCCAGGGGATCCTGTTCCACCGCAAGCTTTTCAATGTAATTACTTCGGTTCTTATATTCCTTTAAGCGTGAATGCTTAAGGAACATATGCGCCGAATAAAAACCGAAGATCAGCATCACAAGCGCCACGGCTGAGAACGAAAGCCCGCCTCCAAGTTTATACTTTGAGTAGAAAATGACGAGCAACAGCACCCCGGGCCACAGGAAGAGTATCTCATCGAGCGTACCTAATCCCCGCGAAAGGAAGATGTACGCTCCCATGGAAATAAGGAACGGAAGGATCATTTTCCTGACCGGCGTTCCCGAGATGATCAGGATGGAAATTAGCTTGTCGGCAATAAAATAGAATGCAAATAACAACAATCCCGGAATGGCAAGCGCAATGTAGCTGTACGCATTCAGCTGAAAAAGATTATTAATATTGAAGGGGATCACGGAGTTCTGGATCAGTCCCATGAAGACCCCGTTCAACCATCTCGAAAGAAGGAAGAAACAAAAGAAGAGGACCGTATAGAAAGCGGCGATCTTAATATGATTCCTGGTAAAGATCAGCTTACGCGCAGGAAAGAATTCGTGTAAATAAAAGGAAACATAGAAGAGAAGAAGGGAATTGACGAGAAAATCGCCCAGGGAAGGCAGCCAGAAGGACGCCGCATCCCCGTAATGTTCAGGACTAAAAAGTGGGAGATTATACACCGGTCCCGGAAATTTGAAATAGATCGTGAGCCATCGCAGAACGAGTAGCAGAAGCACAAACAATCCCATGGACCAGTACTTGCCGATCCGGAAGGAGAGATCGGCGCACTCAAGTTGTAAATAGGTCACCGCGCAGATGATCCCCATCAGGTACAGCAACGCAAGCGCCCAGCCGAATGAACTGCTCTCCTGTGTGAAAGACGATGGAAAGACAAGTGTGCATAGGAATTTGGATTCGCTGCCCGGAAGCGAGGAGTAAACTTTATTCACGTTGTTCTCGTCACCTTTTATCAGGGACGTGCCATCCGGCAGGCTGAATTCTTTCTCAAAAGTATTCTGTAGGTATTTGTTCTGGTAACTGTATTCCCGCTTAAGAAGTAACAACCCGATCACAACCTGCGTTCCCTGGGGAGTCGAAGACTTCCTGTACACTTCAAACCATCCGTTTTTCAAGTGCGCTATCCGCTCATCCAGGCATACCTCACGGAAATAATTTTCCACCGCAGCGGAATTGTTCGACCAGAACTTAAGCGTGTCATTGTGATACACCAGCAGGACAATGCCTTCATCGTCGAATAATTGCCTTTTTTCCGGGGTGTATTTTTCAAACAATTTGGCAAGAGGCGTATTTTCAGCCACTGCAGCCAGGCTGTCGACCTCTCTCTGAAGATGTTTCTCTTTTCGATGAAGCACTTCCTGGAAGTCTTTTACAAGATCCTGATAGTTGACATCGTCCGAAAAACTAAGAAAAAAACCGGTAACGAAGAAGACGATCGCCAGGAGAAGTAAAATGAATCGATGCTGTAAGAGTTTCTTCAGCGGCATGGCTTTTGTAAAGGTAGAAAAGGGCGGATAAGGCCCTGCAGTAATTGTGCCAAAAGTCCTGAAAAACAAGCACTTTCGTGACTGCTTTGCAACCGAAACTCCAAAAAGAGTAACTTTATTTCGATGAGGTCGTTTATTCTGATTTGTATCCTTCTTTCCGGAACTCTTACCGCTCAGCTTCGCAAGGATTTCTGGCCCAATGGTAATATAAGGGCTGAAGGAAAGCGCGTGGACGGGCTGGAGGACAGCACATGGACATTCTGGTTTGAGAATGGAAAGATCAGCGCCGTCATTAATTACAGGATGGGTGAGATCTACGGGAAATTTATTTATTACCATTCCAACGGAAAAGTGATGCAGCGCGGCACCCAGCTCGGAGGTACACCGGCTGACACACTGTTCAATTATTACCTTTTGGGGAATAAAAAGGACATAACGGTTTACGCAAACGGAATGAGAAACGGGGCATATACCTCTTGGTTTGAAAGCGGGGTCATCCAGGCATCGGTTGACTATATAGATGGTTTGATGGAAGGGGAATACACATTTTATTATGAAAATGGTCAGAAGGCATATTCCAAATCATATAAACGCGGTGCTGAGAACGGCTATGTAAGGTATTGGAATTTGGACGGAACGGAAGTTTGGAAATGTAGTTTTCTAAATGGTATGCGGGAAGGTCCCTGCATTTCCTGGTATAAGAATGGAGTAAAAGAATCCGAAGGATCTTATTCCTGGGATGTAATGACAGGAAACTGGAAATACTGGGATGAAAAGGGGAAGCTGGTAAAGGAAGAAACCTATGAAATGGGGAAACTCATTAAAACTAAAGCGCATTGATGGATATCCGGGTTGCTTCAGCCCTTGAAACGGAGCTTGAAAAAGTACTTGCTCTCTCTTTGTCTATGAGCTTGGATACGGAAGATTTTCGAATAAAAGAGTTCCTGACGGCCAAGGAAGGTGATCACATCATCGGTTTCGGCCGACTCCGCACATATCCGGGATTTCGCGAGGTTGCTTCTGTAGGAGTATTGGCAGAGAACAGGGGTAAGGGAATCGGTTCCCTCGTTGTCAATGAACTTGTCAGGCAAACCCATGGAGAGATCTACCTTACATGCGTGATACCCGGATTTTTTTCAAAACTCGGATTCGAAATAGTAAAAGATTTTCCACCGGAACTCATTCCTAAATACGACTTTTGCCGGTCCTTCGGCTATTCCGAGGACGAAATTACCGTTATGAAATTCAAACGTACAAATGGCCCAGGCTAAGCGATATACCAAGCATGTATTTTGCCTGGAGGGGGAAATGTCCTTCGACCTGCGCGATAAATCCTCCGTGCAGGCAGCCCTGGTATTTCTTCAGCAGAACTTTGGGATCCGGTATATTTTCAAGACGGTAACCACCCGCGATAGCTTAAAATATTATCTGAAGCAATGGAGCAGAACCAAATATGTCAATTATGCCATAGGCTATCTTTCATTTCATGGCGAAAAGGGCTGCATTGAATTGGGTAACAAGTTTGTTTACCTCGATGAATTGGGGGAAATGATGAAAGGACAATGCAAGAACAAGATCATCCATTTCGGAAGCTGTGAAACAATAAAGGTCCCGCGAAAAGAATTACTGGAATTTCTTAAAATGACAGGCGCATTATGTGTTTGCGGTTACTCCTCGAAAGTAAGTGTGATCGAGAGCTCAGTCTTTGATATGCTTATTATCGATCTCTTTCAAAAATATCTGGACATCGGAAAACTCAAAAGCAAGCTGGATCGGGATTACGGGACACTAATGAAAAAACTGGATTTCGAATTCGTTCACAGGTAAAATAACAGCGTGACCCTTATTTGATCACGCTGATATGTCCTACAAACTGATGTTTTTTTCCGAAGACGTCTGAGATCTGTACTTTCCACACATACACATCTTCCTGGACAATATTGTTTCCTCCGTTGGCTGTTCCATCCCATCCCTTACCCCATACGTCGGTCTGCCAGATCAGGTTGCCCCAACGGTCGTAGACCCAGACATTATACCGGTTTTGATCAATGCCCATTCCTTTAGGAAACCAGGTTTCATTCAGTCCGTCACCGTCCGGTGTGAATGCATTCGGAG
>Ga0247727_10000276_pt1 | contig 122838 bp, 127 predicted proteins | sample WisWelCaveWW1625_FD_202498 | JGI IMG/M metagenome (GOLD analysis project Ga0247727, IMG submission 202498) | Biofilm microbial communities from Wishing Well Cave, Virginia, United States - WW16-25 | ecosystem: Environmental > Aquatic > Deep subsurface > Groundwater > Cave microbial mat...
TTGACTGGATTTGTTGTACTAATTGAAGATGTTAAATCTCCTTCAAATGAATCAGTTGCTGTCGCGCCTGCATCTGTATATGTTGTGCCTGCTTCAACTGTTGTTGGATTACTTCCAAGAACTGTAAGCACTGGAGCGATTGTATCAACAACAGTTACTGTTCGTGTTGCTGTTGCACTATTTCCTGAACTGTCAGAAACGGTGTACGTTACTGTGTATGTTCCAAGAACTGCAGTATTGACTGGATTTGTTGTACTAATTGAAGATGTTAAATCTCCTTCAAATGAATCAGTTGCTGTCGCGCCTGCATCTGTATATGTTGTGCCTGCTTCAACTGTTGTTGGATTACTTCCAAGAACTGTAATTACAGGATCTATTGTATCAACAACAGTCACTGTTCGTGTTGCTGTGTCTGAATTGCCAGATGAATCTGAAACTGTATACGTCACTGTATATGTTCCAAGAACTGCAGTATTAACTGGATTTGTTGTGCTGATGGAACTTGTTAAATCTCCTTCGAAACTATCAGTTGCTGTCGCTCCTGCATCTGTATATGTTGTTCCTGCTTCGACTGTCGTTGGATTACTTCCAAGAACTGTAAGCACTGGAGCGATTGTATCAACAACAGTTACTGTTCGTGTTTCTGTATCGCTGTTTCCTGAAGAATCTGAAACTGTATATGTTACTGTATATGTTCCAAGAACTGCAGTATTCACTGGATTTGTTGTACTAATTGAAGATGTGATGTCACCATCATAATTGTCAAGCGCTGTTGCGCCTGCATCTGTATAAGTTGTTCCTGCTTCTACTGTCGTTGGATTGCTGCCAAGAACTGTAATAACTGGAGCAGTTGTATCTTCGATAGTAAAGTCTCCTGTTGCTGTTGCTTCATTTGCTGCATCACTATCATCTGTTGCAGTGATTGTATAAGAAACTAATCCTAAAGTCATTCCTGTTGTAGGAACAGATGCAGTGTATGTTGAACCACTTGGAGTCATTGTATAACTTGTTGAGCCAACAGTCAAAATAACACTATCAACATTGCTGATGTCATCAGTAACATCTGCTGTTATTGTAATTGTGCTTCCATATTCTACTGGATCAGCAGATTCTGTTACTCCGCTAATTGTTGGTGGAATACAATCGTAAACGTCAATAAACCCTGGAGAACCTGTGTCAAAATTTCCTGAACTATCTTCTGCATACATATTATAGACAAGTGAGGAAATTCCAAAAGGTGTAGAAGGAATTGCTTCTGCATAATTATATGTTGGATCACCAACAAGATCTGAAAGAGGATAATCTGTTCCATCAATGTTAATTGCAACAAAGGAGACTGCAACGTTGTCAGAAACAGACGCAAAGACACCAATATCATCGCCATAACAAACAGTGAGCGGGACTGATTCTGCGTCAATGGTTGGGTCTACCAAATCGCCAACAGTGACATCAGAGGAAAGTGTAGTTATATTTCCTGCACTTCCTGTTGCGGTGACATCATAAGTAAATGTTCCAAGACCAAGGATGGATGCTGCGAGGGAAAGGGTATAATTACTTCCTGTGAGAGTCATAGGATAGGGAGTACTATCGATTGTGAGAACAACAGTGGATGTTGTTTCTCCGTCAAATGTTAAAACATCTGCAACAAATTCAATTGTATCTGCTGGGTCAACTGGATCTGCTGCTTCTGTTGCACCAATCACAAAAATGCTTGCTGCAACCTGCGCACTCAAAAGTATTGCAATTAAAAACATACTTAATAGAAAAGATACTACTCTATTATTTACCATCCAAATTACCCCCACACCCTATTATAATACAATGTAATCTGACGCTATATAAAAAGATTATTGTTCAAGTTTCTATTAGTAGATAGTAACTCCGTCGAGAGGGGATAAAGGGGTTTTTCGTCACAGGGTTGGTGTGAAAATTACATCACTTTAGAAAATCTTCTATATTTCTAAAATATATTTTTATAGCCAAAGACATAGATAATTAAACAAGAAAGTCTTTGGCTGGATAGTTGAGGACAATAATAATGTTTGAATACAGTCCTCAACTATAATAAAGAGATGAATTGTGAAGAAGGACTTTGCTTGGCAAATATTTGTGGTGAGAGTGCGCGTGAAATGTTGTTTAGCGATTACGGCGAATAATGAGCAGTATATTTTTTATACAACTACACATAGACCCTTACTATGCAACAAAAAGATGTTCCTGCTGTGATGAAAATTCTTGAAACAGAAGTCAAGAAGTTACCGCTTCCTATTGTCAGCGAATACGCAATCAAAGAAGGAAGAAATCCTTTCAAAGCATTAATCTCCACTGTGCTGAGCTTGCGAACAAAAGACAGCACGACAAGCAAAGCAACAGACAGATTATTTGCTCTTGCAGACAATGCGAAAGATATGCAAAAGTTGCCCATCAAAAAAATAGAAGAAGCAATTTATCCTGTAGGCTTTTACATCACTAAAGCAAAACGAATTCCTGAGATTTGCAGCATTTTACTCGAGAAGTTTAATGGTATTGTTCCTGACGAAATTGATGTGTTGCTGACGTTACCTGGTGTTGGACGAAAAACAGCGAATCTGGTTTTGACGCAAGGATATGGCAAATTAGGAATTTGTGTTGATACACACGTGCACAGAATTTCGAATCGATTAGGTTATGTTAAAACAAAAATGCCCGATGAAACAGAATTTGCACTCCGCAAAAAACTACCTACTGAGTATTGGATTCCTTACAATGATTATCTCGTTGCGTGGGGACAAAACATTTGTAAACCCATCAGTCCTTTCTGCAGCAAGTGCGCTGTTTTTAATTACTGCGATCGAGTTGGTGTTGGGAAAAGCAGATGAAATAATAAATAATTATATATGAAACTAACAAGAAAATAGTTTAGTTATTTGGTGAAGAAATGGAATTAAGAAAAATTGTCTGGATCATCCTTGGATTTATTCTACTCCCTGTTGTTCTTGCAGTCGGATTTTTGTTCTTTGGTGTTATTGCTGCAATTGTTCTTGTCATTGTTCTTCTTTTTGCTCTTCTCTCTTTCATCTTTTATCTGAACAGACGATTCAAATACGCGCTCTACAAATTCAGGACAAACGCGCCAGGATATACACAGCGAACTGAACAAACTATTAAAAAGACTAAAACAAAAGGAAAAGAAGAAGAAGTCGTTATTGAACAAATTGAAGAAATCATTGAAAAGAGAAATTAAACTGCACCATGGCAACAAAACTCAAAGATTATTCTATTCCAAAACAAAATGGAAAAGAATATGCTCGTTCTGAAGCATTAAAACATCATAAAATGCACGTTGAAGCACGACAATCATTTGGTGGTCCATTCCTCAAAGACGCGATTCTTGGTGGTCAAGATGGACTTGTCAATGTTTTAGGAATTGTTCTCGGGGTTGCAACTGCGACCAATGACTTTCACATTGTGCTTGTCTCAGGATTAGCTGCGACATTCGCAGAATCTATTTCCATGGGCGCTGTTGTCTATACATCCACAAAAGCCGCAAAAGAATATTATTACGCAGAGCTGGAACGCGAGAGAAAAGAAATTGAAACTGTTCCTGAACTCGAGATTGAAGAAATTCACGAGATATATTATAATAAAGGATTCCGCGGCAAACAACTTGATGATATTGTCAAGAAAGTGACATCGAACAAAGAATTGTGGCTGGATACTATGATGACAGAAGAACTCCGCATGTTTCCTGATGAATATGAACAACCGTTGAAGAAAGGATTTTTTGTTGGAGTTGCGTCACTTATTGGCTCCATTATTCCACTGCTTCCTTATTTTATTTTTTCTGTGCAACACGCAACGTATGTTGCAGTTGGGATTTGCGCAGCGATATTGTTTGGCGTTGGTGTTCTGAAAGCAAAATGGTTTGAGCTTGACTGGAAGAAATCTGGTTTGGAAATGGCATTGATTGGAACAGTCGCTGCGTTGGTTGGATATGTGATTGGGCTGATTTTTGGTGTGACTGCGTAGAATCAATGTAGCCCCTAACTGTTGTTCTATTATTTTTTGTAACCCCTAACGAATTTGCAGTGCTAGTTCGTGTGTGGCGATGCTTGGCTAATAAAAGCAAACAGTTTGTGAAAAAACAAATTCATGAGAAAAGCTTTTATTGAAGTGAGCAAATGCATAGAGAATGATAACAATTCTTCGTGTTGGAGAAGTAAAAGACAAAAACATTGCATCCTTAATTCAAGAATATTTCAAACGCCTTTCCAACGAAAGAATTATTCTCCAATCTATCAAAGAAGAGAAAGCAACAAATGATATTGACGCTGTTCAGAAGAAAGAAGGTGAACGACTTCTTGAGAAGATGAAAGAAGATAGCTTTATTATTGCATTGTCCGAAGAAGGCAAGAATTTTACAAGTGTTGGATTTGCGGATTTTTTGAAAAAGAATGCAGAGAAGAAAATAATTTTTGTGATTGGTGGCGCGTATGGGCTTTCTGATGCAGTGAAGAAAAAAGCGCATCTGTTGTTCTCTCTTTCTTCCATGACTTTTCCACATGAAGTTGCGCAGTTGGTATTAATTGAACAGATTTATAGAAGCTGGATGATTAATAGTGGAAGGAAGTATCAGAAGTGAAAAAACATATGTTGGCCAATTTCTCATAAAGGTTTTGCATTCTTCCAAAAAACATACTTTTATTAACAATAAATATTCTAACAAAACTAAAATGATGAAAACAGCCTATATGTTGTCAGCAGTTTTAATATTGAGCCTCTTATTTCTTCCAATCGTTTCTGCATTTACATGGGAGGATTATGAGGGAACCACACAATGGAAAGTCGCTGTCACAGAAGATGAGAGTGATTGTGGAGGATCAACAAAAACTGAATCCTATGGAGTAAGCATTCAACATAGTAAACAAATCGCAGAAGTTGGAAACTGGGGCCATGGCAAGACCACAGGGGCTGTTACAGGCAACAAACTTAGCATCCCTAGTAGGACAATTCCCGACGGTGTCGGATCATCATACTTATCTGACTTTGATATTACCTTTACCTCTAATTGTATGGGATTCGATGGCGAATATCGATGGGATTACGAAGATTCTTATATGGAATGCAGCGGCACAACGAAGCTTATAGGAACTAGGGATGATGATGACAAATGCCCTGGTGCAGAAGAGGAAGAGGATCTCTTTGTAGTGGCTGAAGAGATTGCTGAAGCCCGCGCAAATGAAGACCTCAGCCAGAAAGAGAAGACATACGATGAGATCCTCGCTAAAGATCCAACAAATTTCTGGGCAAACTGGGACATGGCTGAAGTGAAAAAGAAACAAGGAAAATATGAGGAATTCCTGGACTACATAGATCAAGCTGCGAGCAATGAAAACATCTTCGAAGAAATACGTGAAGAATTAAAAAAAGAAGCAGCGAAAAGTGTACACCTTTCAGAATACCCAACCCCTGAGAAAAGCCCTATCCTACGAATTGAGATGGACGAGCTAAACTCTTGGAATGGCGGCCTTATTCACAATGTGAACTTTCCAAAAGAAGAAGCAACAAACACGAATATATGGAACATAAAAGTTTGGAGTATATACACCAATGCACAATCTGATTTTATATACAATCTCGCAGGTATTGAGCAAGAAACAGAATAACGATTGATTATGGAAAACAACAAGAAAAAACAAAAAGGAATCAAAAGTCAGACACATAGAATGATGCGCTTCACTATTTTCACCTCTGGATTACTGATCTTCATGCTTATTGCAGGCTGTGGTTCACAAATGCAGGAAGCAACTGAAACATCTATAACAACAGAACCTACTATTACTGAATGTACAACAAAAGAATGCTTTGTCTCAGCTGCTAATGAGTGTCATGATATCAGTGTAACACTCACTGAGGATGCAGGAGTTTTCACATACTCATCTTCAACAGACTGTGTTTTTACAAAAACGCTTGTGAGTCTAGATGCAAGCGAGACCCAAGAAATGAAAAACCTCCTTGAAGGAAAAAGTTTAACGTGCACATATGAAATAGGAAGCTTCGATGAAAGATGGGTTAGCTCACTTATTTTCGGATCAGAATACTGCGAAGGGGAACTAAAAGATATTTTGGTAGAACTCCTTGCATTCCTTTAAGTCTACTGCTTATAATAAGAAAGGACAGCACAAGACAAATCTTTCTGTCCAGTGCTTTTTCTCTCGATAAACCATTCCACAACCCACACTCGACAAACACGAGTAAGCTTTATAATCAATCGTTTCTCCTTCTATAATAATGACAAATTCGATTAGTGGAACGACTGGAAAAATAGAATTCATGCAACACCCTCATGAAGATAGTTTGACGACCAGCATTTTGCATCCACTTCTCAAACAATGGTTCTTCGACAAATTCAAAACCTTCAGCGAACCGCAACGGTATTCTATTTACAACATCCATTGCAGGATTAATACGTTAGTGAGCGCTCCCACTGGTTCTGGAAAAACATTGTCTGCATTTGGCGCTGTCCTAAATGAATTGATTGATCACAGCGAAAAAGGAATATTGCAGGATCGTGTGTATTGTGTCTATGTGAGTCCACTGCGTGCGCTTTCTAATGACATTCATAAAAATCTCGTTGAGCCGCTCGAACAGATGGAGAAACTTGCAGGCAAAGAACTTGGCATTCGTGTTGGCATTCGAACAGGAGACACAACTTCATATGAGAAATCCAAGATGCTCAAAACACCTCCACACATTCTTATTACCACACCTGAAAGTCTTGCAATCATGCTGGCAAGCATTAAGTTTGTTGAGCATCTTCGCAATGTTGAATGGGTTATTGTGGATGAAGTCCACGCTATCGCTGACAACAAACGTGGAGTACATCTTTCTCTTGCACTCGAAACACTTTCGTTTATTGCGCCGCACATTACACGAATTGGATTAAGCGCAACTGTCGCGCCTCTTGAGAAAGTCGCTGGCTTTCTTGTGGGCACAGAACGAAACTGTCAGATTGTTGATGTACAATTTTTGAAAAAACTGGATTTGCAAGTCATTTGCCCTGTTCCAGATCTCATCGGAACACAGCATGAGGTTATGCACGCGGAGATGTATAAAGTCATTGATGATCTTGTTCAGCAGCACAAGACTACCCTCATTTTTACGAATACACGAAGCGCGACAGAAAGAGTTGTGGATCATCTGAAACACAAATTTCCGAAAAATTATACAGACAACATTGGCGCGCATCATGGGAGCCTTGGTAAAGAGCTACGACAGAATCTTGAACGCAGATTGCGTGAAGGAAAATTGAAATGCGTTGTTTGTAGTACGTCACTCGAATTAGGAATTGATATTGGATATATTGATCTTGTTATTTGTTTGAGCAGTCCAAAATCTGTTGCTCGATTTTTGCAGAGAGCGGGCAGGGCTGGGCACAAACTCCATGAGACAGTGAAAGCACGAATTATTGTGATGGACAGAGATGATCTTGTGGAATGTAGTGTTTTGTTGAAAGCAGCTGTTGAGAAAAAAATAGATAAAGTGCACATTCCTGCGAATTGTTTAGATGTTCTTGCGCAATATTTGGATGGACTTGCATTAATGCAAGTGTGGGATGAGAAGGAACTTTATGATTTAGTCAAGAGGAGTTATTGTTATCGTGATTTGAAACATTCTGATTATCTTGAGGTTCTTTCTTATTTAGCTGGAGAATTTACCACGCTGGAAGATCGCCACATCTTTGCAAAGATTTGGAGACAGGATGGAAAATTAGGGAAACGTGGAAAACTCGGTAGGATTATTTACATGACCAATCTCGGCACTATTCCTGATGAAAGTTTTGTGATTGTTAAAGTAGGAACACAAACGATCGGCCACATTGATGAAGGATTTTTGGAGAAATTGCGGCCAGGAGATGTGTTTATTCTTGGTGGGGATACCTATCAATTCAAATTTTCCAGAGGAATGGTTGCGCAGGTTGTCGCTACTTCTAACAGACCTCCTACCGTGCCAAGTTGGTTTTCTGATATGTTGCCACTGAGTTTTGATCTTGCGAGTGAAATTGGACGTTTCAGATTTTTGATGGAAGATAAATTCAAACACGATAAATCGAAGAAAGAAATAGTGGATTTTATTCATGAGTATCTTTATGTGGATGCAAATAGTTCTGAAGCATTGTATACTTATTTTGCTGAGCAATATGAATATGTGGGGCATTTTCCCTCTGATCGTAAGATTTTGATAGAACATTACACTGATGACAAACAAAATAAAATTATTTTTCACACTCTTTTTGGTAGACGGGTGAATGATGTATTAAGCAGAGGAGTCGCATTTGCGATTGCGCGCATAGAACATCGCGATGTCGAAATCGGCATGAATGATAATGGGTTTTACATTGGATTTGCGAAGAAGGTTGATGCAGTGAAAGCACTGCGGACATTGAAGTCTGAGAAGTTGGATCTTGTGATGAAGCATGCCATTGATCAGACCGAAATTTTGAAACGTCGTTTCAGACATTGCGCTACTCGCGGCTTTATGATTTTACGGAATTATATGGGTCGGCAGAAGAATGCTGGCCGACAGCAAGTGAGTTCGATGATTTTGATGAGCGCTGTCAAACGAATTTCTGATGATTTTTGTATTTTGAAAGAAGCACGACGTGAAGTTCTTGAGGATTTAATGGACATTGAGAATTCGAAAAAGATTTTGAGAGAGATTGAAGAGGGGAAGATCAGACTTGTTGAAATTCAGACAAGGATTCCCTCTCCATTCGCGTTTAACATTGCATTACAAGGATTCATGGATGTGTTGAAGATAGAGGATAAGATTGCGTTTTTGCAACGAATGCATGAATTGGTGTTGGCGAAAATTAGTTTGGAGAAGGGGAGGAAGTAGGATTACTCTATTTTACAGCGATAAATCTTTGCGTTCGGATAAACTGCTTTTGAAGTAATATCAGCTTGCGCAGATCCATGAAGAGACAAATCATCTGCATGTCCTGCACCATTAATCACTGCATATCCATGTGGAAGCGAAGGATATGCAGCAAATATATTTGCCATTGCAACAAGAGAATTATCATACGCTTGTCTTGTTCTATCCTGATGACGTGCGACTAATGCAAGTGCTTGAGGTTCTAATGCGTTGAATTCTTGCTCTTGCGTTTCTGTTCGATGAGGAAGATGATATAATTCACCATACTTTGTAATAACTGCTCCAAACTCAATCATGTCCTTTTGTGCTAATGGTTCATCTTCCCAGCCAGTTACTAAAAGAGTTGGTAATTTTCCATATTGCACAGGAAATAATTCACTTGCATCGTTATGATCCCCAAACTCATTTTCTGTAACTTGGAACATTGCCTTTAGTTTTTTATCATCAGCTGCAACTAACTCCTGCCTTTTCTCTTTGATTCGAACCTCTGACCAATTCCATCCACCCAAATTATCGATATAATCAAAACCAATTCTGTAGCCTTCAAAAAAAACTCCTGAAATCTTTTTTTCCTTATAGAGAGCTTCAAGTTGTCTGTAAATTCCTAATTGACAATCTGCAACTATTGCATCTGTTTGCATCCCATCTCCATCATGGATTTGCAGAAATATATGAAGTGTCAAATCTTCTAATCCTGAAGGAAGTCCTTTTCCTGCTATATATTCCACGTTCGTAAAATATGTTTGATGAAAAGAAGAAACATATTTAGGAACTGGAGAAGAAACAACATCAGAAGCCAGATCAGAAGAAGTCCGCACTGGTGCTTTTCTATTAGGACCATCATCAAAAGCAACAAACAGAACACTCGCTCCAAGCACTCCTGCCAATGTGTAAACTGTTTTTTTCGAAGTCATACAAGTAAGAAAAGAATGATATTTTATAAATGTTACTTCTGTTTAGTAATACTATCTGAGAGATCATATCTATAGAACTCTACCTCTGGATGCGCTGTTTGTTCTACATACATGATCATAACCTTATTTTCTATTGTTTCTGGAATTATAACTGCATACGTTGGCGCATTTATTTTATTTCCAGCGTCTCTTCCTGTGATATCTGCAAGCGGAATGAAATATGCCTGCTCATGTTCTTCATAACGTCGAGTTATTGTGTGAGGACCATTACCCCACGAAGGAATTCTTTGTTCTGGAACACGCCATGTTTGTGCTTCAGGAATAGCTTCCAATCCTTGTTGCCTGTCATAGTAAACAGCAGCTACATGCCCATTTGTAATCATCTCTTCAATTGCTGCAGTAATGTCCTCACGGTACTGTGGATCTTGTCCATCAACAAAATAATACCCCTTTGCGTCGATTCGTTCAGGCTCTGTTTTATATGTAAGCACTAAATGATGTTCTGAAAGAATAGCAGCCATTGATTTTTTTGGCATAGGCTCTGGTGTACATGCTGCAGTATATAACAATGTGACTAGAGCGATAGATCTCATAGAAAAAAAGAATAGAGATTTCTTTAAATGTATTTTGACTTACGCCTTCCTACCATACACAATTAATCCTGCTGCGACGAGGTTTAAGATTGCATGACCCATCATCTGTGACTGCGGCAAGCCTGCAACAAGCATATAGACGTGCGTCAAAATGACAATTCCTGCTCCAACCCAAAATAATATATTTTTTGTTTTTTTGTTTACCATTGTTTCACCTTCTCTTTATCTTAACATTCCATTCAGATAACATCCACTTCATCCAAATGCTTCGTAAATTCTGAAAATGCGATTTTTGTTCTGACTAACTTCCAATCCAAACGCTGGATAATATGCGCCATTCCTTCGAGAAGATCTTTCTGCGTAAGAATTCCTGTGAGCTCTCCATTTCTGTTGATGACTGGGAAGCGTCTTATATGATATTTTTTCATTAACGCGAATGCGCTCACGATGTCTGCATCATCTGGGAGGAATCTTACTGAGAGCGTCATGACTTCTTCCACGAGATGTTTATGCGGTTCTTTCTCTTCAAGCACTACTTTTTTCAAATAATCGCGTTCTGTAATAATGCCAATAGGTTTGTTATCTTCCTCAACTACAAGGCAGCTGATATTATTTTTTGCCATCTTTTTTGCTGCATGAAGAAGATTCTCCTTTCTGCTAATAGTAATTACTTTCTTTGTCATCCAATGATGAACTTCCCGATATTCTGCTTCGTTTTGCAAGACTGTACTCCCCATATTACTAGTTTTAGAAGATACGACTATTTAAAGATGTGTTACTATTTGAGAATAAAAACGGACATATATTCCTCCTTAACCACAACGTTTTTATAGCCCTCTTACTCAGAAAATGGAAAGGAAGGAGAATTACCGGCGAGAGAGCCAACTTTTTCGTCATTTTCCTTTAATAATTAAAAAACCGAGGTGTACCCTATGCCACAAGTACAAGAATTTTATGACGTGAAAACAAAGAAGAAATTTAAGACAGACAAATATAGACTCGTAACCAAAGCAGGAAGAAACTTTATTGTCGCTAAATCCGAATCTGGACCACACGAATGCTGGAGAGTCGTTTCCAAAGAAACAGCAGCTAAATTGAAGTAAATTTTTCTTTTATTTTTTCTTGTTTTTTTTCTCTTTTGCTTGTTTCATTTTATTCTGAAATACCATATTTGTGCTCCTGAACGGAGCACGAACACACCTGTGCTTCGTACAAAGCCTCAGCACAGGTGTGTTCTTCTAGCAATATTCCTAGGTGTTAGTGAGGAACATAGAAAACTAAGAAAGAGAAACTAAATTAACAATTTTATTCTCGGTGACCGAAAAAATAGAGCGGAAAGTTTATAAATCTCATCCTCCACCTATATTTAAATCTTCCCTTCCAACGGGGGTTGCGGAGAGAAGAATTAATCATTTTTCGTCGATATGTAGGGGGAAAACCATGGCTCAATTCGTAAAAAAATGCCCAGAATGCGCTGGCGTCAATTTATTCTGGAACAAAGAAAAAGGAGAAATCATCTGTAAAGACTGCGGTCTCGTTGTTGAAGAAAAGATGGTTGACTTCGGTCAAGAATGGCGTGAATTTGACAGCGATGGCGCTGACAAACGAAGACGAACTGGCGCGCCAATGACGTATACCCAATACGACAGAGGACTTGGAACAGAAGTTGGACGAAAAGCTGATCTTTATCAACTTGGAAGCCGTGAGAGAAACAAATTCTATCGCTTACGAAAATGGCAGTACAGAATCAGCACTGCAATCGAACGAAACTTGAAATTAGCACTTGCTGAATTGAAACGAGTGAGTTCATTCTTGAAATTACCAGAAAGCGTTGAAGAAGAATCTGCACGTATTTATACACATGCAGTACAACGTGGATTGGTACGCGGTCGTAGTATGGAAAGCGTTGTTGCAGGCGCATTATATGCTGCTTGTCGTAGACACGACGTTCCACGAACACTTGATGAACTTTCTGAAGCTTCTGGTATTGAGAAAAAAGAAATTGGACGAACGTATCGGTTTGTTACAAGAGAATTAGGTATTACTATTTTACCAAGCAATCCAGTTGATTATATCGCACGATTTGCTTCTGCTTTGAAATTAACCGCTGAAACACAGAGTAAAGCAATTGAGATTTTGGATCGCGCACAGAAGTGTGAATTGACTTCTGGACGAGGACCAACAGGAATCGCTGCTGCTGCTCTTTATGTGAGTGCACTCGTTCATGGTGAGAAACGAACACAGCGAGAAGTTGCTGATGTTGCGGGCGTGACTGAAGTTACGATTAGAAATAGGTATAAAGAATTACTCGATGAACTTGATCTTGAGAAAGAGATTAAGAAGACGAAAAAGAAGAAGAAATGATTATTTTTTTGATTTTTTTATCTTCTCGATTATTACATTACTTCACACTCCACAATCAATACTTTTAAAAACACCCCTCTGTTTTATAACAAAAGACATAAGAAATCGAATAGCCCTATTTGAATAATTGTGTTCTTAACTATACACGAGTAATTATCCCATGACATTTCAACAACTTCATCTCATCGAACCGCTTCAAAAGGCGCTTGCTCAACAAGGATATACAACGCCGACGCCTATTCAATTGAAATCTATTCCTGACCTTTTAGCAGGCAAAGATCTGATAGGCATAGCTCAAACAGGAACAGGTAAAACTGCTGCATTTGTGCTGCCTATTCTCCAGCAGATGACTGAAAAATATCCGCGAGTGGTTCGTACACTCGTACTTGCACCAACACGAGAACTTGCTGCACAAATAGGAGATAGTTTTGCTACGTATGGTCAGTTTCTTAAATTTAAACATACTGTTATTTTTGGCGGTGTTGGTCAAGGACCGCAAGTGAATGCCCTATCCCGAGGCGTTGATATTGTTGTTGCAACACCAGGACGACTGCTTGATTTAATGAATCAATGCGAAATAAGTTTAAAAGACATTGAATTTTTTGTGTTGGATGAAGCTGATCGAATGCTTGATATGGGATTTATTCATGATATCAAAAAAATCATCGCGAAATTACCACACAAACGACAATCAATTTTTCTCTCTGCAACGATGCCGCCACAGGTTAGTCAGCTTGCCCATCAACTGCTAAGAAATCCTGTTCGTGTAGAGGTTGCAGCGCAAGCGACCACTGCTGAACGCATCAAACAATGCGTGTTTTTTGTTGACACAACTATTAAAGAAAAACTGCTCTTAGAGCTCCTGTTACAAAAGCACCTTACTCGTGTCTTAATTTTTACTCGTACAAAGCATCGCGCAAATAAAATCGCGGCCTACTTAAGTAGCCATAATATCGAAACATTTGCAATTCATGGCAATAAATCACAAGGTGCTCGAACACTCGCGCTTGCGAATTTTAAATCCGGCAGAACTAAAGTGTTAGTCGCGACGGATATTGCCGCACGCGGTATTGATATTGATGATATTTCTCATGTAATTAATTTTGAACTCCCTAACGAGCCTGAAAGTTATGTTCACCGAATTGGTAGAACTGCGCGGGCAGGTGCCGATGGAACAGCGTATTCTTTTTGCGCTGCTGACGAACGGGATTTTCTTCGCGATATTGAACGATTAATCCGATTGAAAGTCGAAGTTATGCCCCACCTTTATCATTCAGATCATGCGCAGCATGCTTCCGGTGTAATTGCTCGGCCGCCACCACAACATCAAAGAGGGCAATCGAGAAGATCTAGCCATCATCAGGGAAGACCACGATTTAGAAGATAAGTTTACACACAAGACAAACCTCTCTGTCCAGTGCTTTTATTCTCAGAAAATGCAGATGCACTTCCCCCACTGGACACGCCAGCGTGAAGTATATATAGAAGTTCTGTTTAAGATATAATTATAACATTTAAGCAAAAATCATTTGAGGTTGTCAAGAACTACCGGTTAATAAAGACTGCTGGCATGAACTAAAGACTCAGTGGTTCTTGAGCACAACGCTCATACCACTCCTCCAGAGAATACCCTGATGGTATTCGGTTGTATCAAAATGGCAGAAATAGCAAAAAAACCAACAAAAACGCGCGACACCCCATTAATGGAAGTCACCCTCCGGAGATACGAGAAGCCGATTGGATTAGAAGATCGAGAACTTGTTCGCAAATTCTGCTTGGGAGTAGGACTATTGCAGCCTGGAGATAGCAGAGATGTTGTTGTGGATGTTCTTATGGCAATGCTCCTCGCAAAAAAAGAGAAAACAATGCTCAGCTCAGAAGAGATCAACGAGAAAGTTATTGACCTACGAAAAAAATACAATTTAGCGCAGCTAGGCATTGCACCTTCTAACGTTCGCAGACAGATTAAACGATTACGGGAATTATTGCTTGTTGAGAAAGTGAAGAGTAGTTATCGTATTATTGAGTTTGGAACACTTTCCACCCATTATGATGAGAAGTTTTCGCAGTTCTTGCTTCCGACGATTGTGACCAGAATTAAAGAATACTTTGGAGAAATGGATACGAGGTTTTAGAGAAATTGTTTTTTTACTCTTTATTCTGATAGTAAGTAAAGATGTACATCCCCACATACGCAACTGCAATTCCAACAAGTGTTGCTTCCATATTTGCCAATCTTCCCAAAATAAAATTTATTATGTATGAACATGCAAGGAAGAGAAGGATAATCGAGTTCAAACGCTCATATGTCCAGTTATTTTCTTTGACCATAATTAGTAAAAGGTGTTGCATCTATTTATATCTTTCTTTATTTGCCGCTGCTCTTCTTTTTGAATCACCTCTTTTTGTGCATAGGTATTAATACAAGTTTTTTCTCCTTCATAGAATGCAAGACAAGAATAAGCTTATTTTATACGAGCCTTCCGAAGACAGCTTTCTCATCCAAAAGCACATTAAAGAGTACGCAAAAGGAAATGTGCTTGAAATAGGAACTGGTTCTGGGATTCTTGCAGAAACAGCAGCATCATGTGGAAATGTACAATCTGTTCTTGCTGTTGATATTCAAAAAGGAGTTATTGAACACTGCAAAAAGAATATAAAAAATAAAAAAATAATCTTCAGACAAAGTGATCTTTTCTCAAACATAAAGAAAACAGAGAAATTTGACTGCATTATCTTTAATCCACCGTACCTTCCCACAAACAGGCGAGCACCTGACATCACCCTTGACGCGGGAAAAAAAGGATACGAACTTATTGTGCGTTTTCTTGATGCGGTGAAAGAGTATCTTACTCCAGAAGGCACTGTGCTTCTTCTCTTTAGTTCATTTTCAAGAAAAAATATCATTGATGAGATTATCAAAAAGAATCTTCTGGAAGCAACACAGATAGATCAGCAGCATATTTCCTTTGAAACACTGTATGTTTATGCTATCAAGAAATTTTCTCTTCTTAAAGATTTAGAGAAGCATAAGATAATAGATGTTCATTATTTTGCAAAAGGAAAACGTGGTTTGGTCTACAAAGGAGTGTATGCAGGAAAATCAGTTGTGGTGAAAGTGCAACGTCCTGACGCAATAACCCTTTCCACTGTGCAATTTGAAGCCCGATGGTTGAAGAAATTGAATCCCCACAACATTGGACCAAAACTTTTCTTTGTAACAGAACACTTTCTTGTGATGGAATTTATTGATGGATATTTATTTGAGGAGTTCATTCAGATGCAGCAGAAAAAAGATATTTTATTTATGATCAAAAAACTTCTGCAGCAGATGTATCTTTTTGATTCTCTTGGCATCAATAAATATGAGATGAATCATCCTGACAAACACATCATTATCCGAAAAGGTATTCCCATCATGATTGACTTCGAACGCTGTAGATACACAGAAGATCCAAAGAACATTACGCAGGTTGTGCAGTTCCTATCATCGGGAAGAATCATTGTATTGCTGGAGAAAAAAAGGATTGCTGTTGATAAAGAGCAAATGTATCTCGCTGCAAGAATATACAAGTTTAACAGGACAAAGCGAAATTATAATAATATTATTAAACTCATAAAATAGGAAAGAAAAAATGACAAAACTCTGCCCAAAATGCGGTTCAAAAGAAACACAAAGTGAAGCATACATGGATATTACTATCCTCAAATGCAAAAAATGCAGTTATGACGAATCTGCTCTCTATGAAATTTACCCTGAACAGAAGACATCACAGAAAGCAAAAGGACAGTTTACGCCTTATAAAGCAGGCGGCGGGAAAAGAACGAAACAGTGAGCATATCACCCTTCTCCATCAGGACAAAGCACTCGACATCCGACCATAACGTTTATAAATTATTAACTATTTCTCAGTAGTTAATATGGAAAAAAGAACTATTACTACACTTTTTGCCCCAGTAACTTTGATGTATTCGTTAAATGTTTTTGCTGAAGAATTTAAACCAAAAGAAATAGCAAGCTTCTTTCCAGGCACTGTGCAACTGATTCCTGCTGATGAAAAACCAAAGTATTCTTCGCTTCCAAAAGAAACACAAGAAGAATTAGATGCAATCAGAAGTAAATGGACACCGTCAAAAATATGCAAAATCTACAATGATTTTACAAAAATAACGCACCTCCAATGGTGCTTACCTGCAGACTTTGATCCATATGCTGATAGGTCTGCAACGCGCAATTATCTCACGAATGGTGAAATTAATGTCTATGATGCAAAAGATGTCTTAGAATTACAGGTTTCAGTCTATGGTGTGAAACCGCTTTCCATGCTTCAAGTAGAAGTACAAAACAGCCTTGGGACAATTATACGCAATGCAGCGTATCCTCATGACAAAATTAGCGAAGATCCCTATTATCGGGCTAATCTTGAAACTGCTGTTACATCAATAAACGCAGAGTACCACCCAGTACAGAGTGTACAGAATGTACCAGAAATAAAAAAGAAAGATTTGCAAGACCACGATTATACCCTTCCTTTCAAAGTACCAGCAGGAGATTTTTACACAGTCATCCTTCGTATAGTTTCACTCGAAGAACTCCAAGAACAAGTTCCAGTAGATCCTCTTTTCCAAGGAATGATCCGCTATTTACCAACAGACGGAACCCATCAACCAAATGACACCAACGCATATATGAGAGCAACAGTAGTCATAAAGCAAGCAAAAGAATTAAGTTCAGACCATGATGAAGAAATGTGGAAAGCAAACCCAGAACCAACACCATGGGACAAAAAAGAAACAGTACCTGTTGAATTTAATGGTTGGTAGTGAGAGTCTATTCACCTCCATCAAAAGAATGATGAAAAAATTATTTTTATAACCATTTATACCTCATCTTTTCTTCAACTGCAGTTTCTTCGGTTAGGAAAAAGCAGAGACTATTTAAGAAACAATATCTGTTATCTTCTCATGAACTATCAACAAGCAACTGCATGGCTTGAAACACTAGAAAAAGAAAACACTCTTGAACGAGAATGGAATCTTGACACGACACGAGAACTTCTCAAAAAGCTGAAGCATCCTGAAAAACGACTTGGAACTATTCTTCATGTGACTGGTACAAATGGCAAAGGATCTGTCTGCGCAATGCTTGCGAACATTCTTCATGTTGCTGGATACGCTGTTGGACTTTATACTTCACCTCATCTTTCTCAGATGACGGAGCGCATTCGATTGAATAACCAGGAAATTTCAAAAGATGCCTTTGCTGCTCTTGTTGAGCGAGTGCGACCATTTGTCACCACAGAAAGTTTTTTTGAAGTGATGACTGTCCTTGGGTTCCTTTATTTTGCAGATAACAATGTGGATTTCAGTGTTGTTGAAGTTGGACTTGGCGGCAGATTGGACTCCACAAATGTTGTCGAAAGTACTATGAGCATTATCACCAACATTAGTTTAGAACATACACAACGACTGGGCAAGACTGAAAAAGATATTGCACAAGAGAAAGCAGGCATCATCAAGGAAAACAGTATTTGTGTTACTGCTGCGAGTGGTGATGCGCTTATGGTGATTCGTGAAATATGTCGAGAGAAAAATACAGAACTTGTCTGCGCAAAACCAACAGATGCTTATGACCTTTCACTCAAAGGAGAAATGCAGAAGGAAAACGCAGGCGTTGTTGTTGCTGTAATAGAAGCGCTTAAGAAACGAGACATTGTTGTTGCAAAGATTCAGATCACTGAGGGGCTGAGAACAACAACATGGCATGGACGCCTGGAGTTCATTGAAAAAAATGTGCTTGTCGATGTTGCACACAATCCTGGTGGAATGGGACAACTTGCACGAGAAGTTAAAGCGATGAAACAGAGTTATGAAAAAATTATTGTTGTTATTGGAATTCTTGCTGATAAAGAATGGAAACTCATGCTGGATCAAATTGTTCCTGTTGCTGGAATTATTATTGCGACAAAACCAAACAGTCATCGTGCACTTGAACCTGCGCAGATTCAACGATATCTTGAGAAAGAATATGGAATGGATGTTGAGGTAATTGCATCTGTTCCTGCTGCGCTGGAACGAGCGAAAAGAATTGCTGGAAAGCATGATTTGATTGTTGTGACTGGGAGTTTTTATACTGTTGGGGAGATTTATAAGAATAATTAAGTCATTTTTTGTTTCATTTTTTCGATTCGTTTTTTGTTACTTTTCCGATTTATGTTATTTCTTTTTTACAACTCAATAATACCCCATTGCACAATTCTTTCGCCAATTGGAAGCGAGATTGGGTACGACACTCACTTTCGTTCGGTCGTACGCTCAACTACTGCTTTTATTTGTGTTACTGATTCGTATTATTTGCAATGGGTCCCCCTGACAATTATGCAGTATGGCGATTCAAACAACTGTTAATAATACAAATGAAGATAATAATTTTTTTTATCTTACTCTTCGACACAATACCATTAAGACCATGAAGATTTATAGAATAAAATTAATATTTGGACATCAAAGAAAAATAAAAAAAAGAAAAATCAATAAAAGGTCTATCTTCGTGCCATTGCTGCTCTTGAGACGTCTCCGTCTTTGTCAATAAAGTACAGATATCCTGATTCTTTCTTAACTGCTGGCTTTGCAACAACTTCTTGTTTTGCTTTTCCTTTCTTGTTTTTGCCGCGAGACATTTTTGCGCGTGCAACGTTTCCTTTTTTATCTATAAAATAGAGATACCCCTTTTCCTTCTTAACTCCTACCTTTGCTACTTTTTTTGCTGCTATTTTAACCACCTCAGTCCTTATTGAAACATTTATATTTCAACATGTTTCTTTCTGAGAAGAAGAAGTATATAAAGTTTTCTGATTTTACCGTCGGAGAAAGCATTTTTTCTATTCCTGCGTTGTTGTTTATGCTCCAAAAGAGCTTACTACACCTTTACCAACGTGGTCAGATCTGCCAAACTACTGATAAATGCTGCCTCTGCCTGCCTGCCTTCGGTGGTATTCAAACCGTGCACATTTCCCACAGTTCTTCCAGAAACACTCAACAAATAGGTTGCCAATAGGATTTCCCGATGATCTTCAAAAAACTGTTTTTCTCCTGAAACTTGCTTCAAGCGAGAGAAATAATTTTGATGGACATGTTTCACAACCTTTGCGCTCTTTTTATACATTCCGTGGCTATGCCGCTCGATGTTTTGGATAAGTTGGAGTTCTTTGTCGTACAAGAAAAAAAGATGTGGAATAAGATCTGCGAAGACCGTTTCATTGAGATTGAGAAGAATTTTTTCCTGTCGTCTCAGCGCATCATATAACGCTGCTACATTTTCATGCACTCGTCCTGCTCCGTGGACTATATCTTCGACATGAAGCTCTGCGTGCATATCCTTGAAATGTTCTTTCAATTCTTTGAGCGTTTCTCTTATGTCTCCTGCTACTTGAATGTGCATTTCTGTTGCTGGAATCTGCTTTTTCTGGAGAAGTGCTTTGAGCTCACCTACCGCTGCTTTATTTTGTGTGAACCCTGCATTTCTGTTCGCGCGAATCGCACTTATGATTTGTTGTTTCTGGACTTCATCTGTGCGCTTATTCCAATACAATTCTGCTGCCCACTGCGCATAGCCATTAAATCTGCCAATCAGTTCTTCATCCATGAGGGTTTTAGGGGAGTGGATGTTTATATAGTTTACTTTGGTGAGGGAAAAGAGATAAGAAAAAGAAAGAAAAAATAAAAAAAACTACTGCACAATCTCGTACGTCAATGTCACTGTCGCACTGACTGTAAGCTCTTGTGGTGAGATAGATGTGTCATAGCTTTTTTCTGCCATTAATTCCATCCCATCATACATAGCAGATCGCGCATACCATGGATATGGATTGTAATAACTGGATTCGCTGATCGAAACAAGCTCTCCAAGATCCACATCTATTGAATCCACAATATTCTCTGCTTTTGTTTTTGCTTTTTGTGCTGCTAACGCAAGTACTTCTCCCTTGATTTCACTTTCTTTACTTCTACTAAGCGAGAATTGGACTGAATTCACTTCTGTCGCACCTGCGTTCACTGCAGTGTCAATGATTTCACCGACATTATCAATATCTGCTGTAGTTATTTTCAAGGTGTGCGTGAGAACATATCCTGTGGTGATATATTCTTCTGCATCTTTATCCCATTTTGTTTCTTCAGACAAATAATATGAAGATGTTTCAATATTGTCTTCTTCAACACCAGAGCTCTCTAATGCATTCAATACTGCATCGCTTATTTCTGCGTTTTCATCCTTCGCATCTCCTGCTGCTTCTGCTTTTGTTTTGATGTCCACATAGACATATGCTTCATCAGGCATTGTTTCCTGTTCTACTGTTTCGCTTACTGTTATTGTTTCTCGCTGTTCCTGATCTGCAACAGTGATGTCCGGAGCGCTCTTGAATGCGTAGAGCATACTCACGACAATAAAGCCAATCACTAACGCGACTGTTATAATTGTATTTTTTTCTTCTTTCATGATTCTCTCCTCCAGGAATGTTTGTTGCTCTTTAGAATAGTCTTCATATATAAATATATTTTTTAGAGTTCGAATAGAGTGGAAGTTATAATTGGTTGGTTTACTTGATTTATTCCTTGGTTATCCCATAATTTATTTTTCTATTCTCTTTGATTAACACATAATACCCCATTGCACGTTCGTGCAATGGGTCCCCCTGACATAAGGCTTTTGCTAGTGCGTGTATAAACGCCAAGCAACGTATAATAATCGCCTTGCAGTCCTCATGAATCCCTATTCTTTTATTATTTATTTTGAAATATACAAATATCAAGAAAACGAAAAATAAAACAAAGAAAAAATAAAGAAAAAAAGCGAAACTAATAATTCAACAGAATCTCTACATCCTTGCCAAAGATACCCTTCAAATCTTCAAAAATAGGCTCTTTGATAAAGACTTTGCTTGGAATTTCTATCTTGACCAAATGCTTCTCAAACTCTTCCAATGTCGTTGATTCTGGTGTGCCAAGACTTCCATTCGGATTAATCTTTGCTTTGGAGATTTCTTTCTCTTCGTGGTCAATGTCATGGATGATAAACGCAATGTCATCTAACAAGACAACTTCGCCATATCTATTTCCATGCTTCACACGAATCTTCGCGCGCTCTAACTCTCTGCCACGCTTTCTTTGGAGATGCTCAATCATAAATTTCACAAATTCATTGCTTGCTTTACGCATATTATCCACATCTGTCTTTGTGATTTTCTTCGCATCATAATCGCTCTTCGCTTTCTCAATTTCTTTCAACATACGAAGGAATTTCTGCGGAATAACGCCACGCTCAACTACTTCATGCTCAAAGAGATCAACAATATCCGCATCTTTAATTCGTTCGACTCCTTCTAAACGGAGGATGTCACGAATAATGCTCACCACTGACTCATAAGTTTGCGCAACAGATTCTTCATCACGCATCTTTTCAATTTGAGTGAACAAGCGCTCAACACGTTTGAGATATTTTTCCGCATCATCAAGAAGCTTATCAATTTCTTTTCCTGTGAGTTCCTTCATCGTTCCATGTTCAAGATCTTTTCTTACCTGAATATTATGCTCCAATATCTTGACATATTCTTCTTCGAAAATCTTTAATTTTTTGACAAAAATTTCTCGCATGAGCTGCGCTGTTTCTCTCGGCGCTGGCGGTGGAACACCATGCATCATCAACGCTGCCTGTGAAGGAGTTAAAATTGCGTAATACGTATCTTCCATTCCAATTTCCTTGAGCTTGAAACGAACCCGCTTCAACATTTGATCTCCTGAATTCATAAAGAGATCAATTGCTTCTTGCGATGGTTTGATTTTTCCCATCTTGAGAAGCTGTTTCCATGGCATGAAAATTCCTCTGTCATAGAACGGAACACCATCTCGCAACAAGGTGAAGATAACTGGATTTGCTTCTTTGAGACTGTCCCAAAAGTCTGTGAGAATGTATACCTGAATGTTGAGCTTGTTTTTGATGCCCGTCATATCGCCTGCTTCAATGCCCATACCGATGATGATTGCTCTCAGTTTGTCTTTGAGTTCTGCACGCGTCATCTTTTTGACATCTGTGTCGTCAATAACAATGAAGACGTCAATATCTGATGTTGCAGTTGCCTGCCCACGCACTAATGAACCACTGAGGACATAGCTGACAATATATTTCTCAAATTTCTTGATGACCATTGATTTATGAATTTCTGCAATTTTTATTGCCGCAAGCATTCCTGCATCATACACTGGAGCTGCCATCGCAATCATCTGCACAAGATCAAATTTTCCATCATAGCAGCTCTGCCATACTTCAGAATAAATCACTACATCAGGAACAATATTTTTATCCACTTCTTCTGCAATCTTGAGAATAATTGTCTGGAGTTTTTCTCGGAGTTCTTGCTTGGACATTTTCTGGCTATCTGTATCATCGACAAGAACTATGACATTAATTTTTTCTGTGTTTACTGGGCGGCCATCTTTTCCTCGCTCTGGTGGAAGAAGACCCACTGCTGCGATATATTTATCGAACTTTTCTACAACTTTTTTCTGGAATTTTTCTAGTTTTGCTTTAATTTCAGTAAGTCTTTCCTGCGCTTCTTTTGAAAGCTCTGCTGGAACTTGCATTGGAGGCATTGATTGCCCTGCTAGAGTTTGATGTTGCTGCGCTGGTTGAATGGATTCTGGCTGTTTTGTTTTTTTAGACATGGAGTTTACCTCATTTTCATTATTATGTAGTTACACTTTTATCTTTCTCTGTTCTGATAACTCGTTCTCTAATATAAATATTTGTTGTTTTTCTCTGTGAGGTCTGGGACAAAAGAGTCATAGGTACTCTTTATATTTTTGCAGATAGTTTTTAATGAAATATTGAATAAACGCTATTTTCCCTTTTTCTAATGCGCGATAATATTGTTTTCTTTTTTTGAGCTCTATATTTGCCAGAGGAAATTTATGTTTATAGAGGATATAATTCATGAGCAACCTTCCTACTCTTCCGTTTCCATCTCCAAACGGATGAATCTTCTCAAATTCATAATGCATAACTGCGGCTAACTCTACTGGTTGCAATACTTTTTTATTTTTTTTATACCATGAAATATACTCTTTCATTAACTTAGGAACATCCTGCCAATCTGGCGCGCGATAACTTCCTACTCTTACTAAGTACTCCCTATAAACCCCCGCAATATCAAGTTTTGTCTGTTCAAACAATTCTTTATGCCAGTCTAAAAGAACTGCTTCGGACAACGCTCTTTTCTCCTGGATAACTTTGAAGAAGACTTTCGCATGATTAACTGTTTCCTGCACATCTATGAGTGATTTATTTGGAGCAATCTGCCGTTCAATAATATCTTCTGTTTCTTCTTTTGTAATCGTTGAACCCTCGATTGCATTGGAGTTGTATGTCATGTCTATGGAGAATTGAATCATCCGTTTTTTCTTTATTGACTCAGGAAGTTTTTTCCATTCATAGGTGTAGTTTTTCTTTATTTTTTTTAACTCTTGAAATATGCTTTCTTTCATACATTGCTCTAGAAGTTGTTGTTTTAGTTCTTCTATATTCTCTGGAACCTGATTCCCTAGATACATCTTCTTATTGACTACTTTTCCTTGTTTTCGGAAGGAATGACTCAGATAATAGAATCCATCTCTTTTTATGACATCCATGCCTTAGTTATGGGCTTACATTTATATAAAATTTGTGGTTTTTTGAAGAAATGTAAGAAGAGAGGGAAATTACTTTTTCACTAAATTTGTTAATCCTTGTAATATTAGTATTCCAGATAACGAGAAAAGGATAAAAGCACCAAGACCAAAGATATATAATGCATATTTGTATAGTGAACCAAGAATAACCATTATAGAAGTTACTTCTGCAATCATCTCCGCATCTCCTTCTTGAGGGACATCATCCCCATCTGGATCTGCTGCCTCACCCCATTTTTCTGTGATTGCAAATGCTCCATTGCTTAAAATGCCTTGATAAAATACCTGACTCATTACAAAATAAGAACCAACAAGAGTAACAAGGAAGAGAAGAATGCCTGCTGTAACTTGAATCTTGCCTACTTTCTGTTTATTTACCTTCATGCTTTTTTCATTTACTTTCGCAGTATATAATAATTTGCAACTACTTCTTTAAAGTATCAATTCCTGAAAAAAAGACAATAAACATTTATAACATTATAATCCTGTCTTCATTTATGGAACAGAAGAATAAAATTAATATCACAAGAATAAGCAACCAAGAGAATTATAATGAGTTGGACATTGAAAAGTCCGAGCTTTTTCTCGATAATTTACAAGGCTTTGTCTTGGATATTGGACTAGTCCATCTCAACAACTGCACACATGAGTTTGATGAAAGCTCATATGACCTCACAACATACTATACTTTATTTTATGAAGATCCTGAAGATGATTTTCAAATAAAGAAGTCCACCATTAGCGCTTTTGGTGATGGTGAAGTTGTACGATATTTTAATAAAGAAATTGAGTTGTTAATTATCTTCCTTAATGACAAAATCAAACTCATTTTTTACTGTGATCAAACGAATCGTGAACGAATCATGGGTTCATTGTCTAAATTCTCTACAATTGTAAAGCAGATAAGTGAGAATTAATAACTACTCTGCAACTCTTCGTCTTCATCAGAACTGCTTGATTCTTCAGATTCTTTCTTCGCTTCCGCAGCAGTTCCTGACACTATTCCTTCAACATCCATACTAGGTTCTTGATATGCAGAAGAACATTCTGATCCGCCAAGGCAAACAAGCATGTCTTCATATTCGTAGGTTAATTTTGTTCCGAATTTTATTCTTCTAATCACTGGTTCTGCTTCATTCTGATCTTTATCTACTGCATGGATGGTGATATCATAATACGCATCATCATCGATGACGATGTTTGAACCATCGACTGCAAGATCAAACTCGAAGAATGATGGGCGCTTGTCTTCGAAGCGGAGGGATCGTCCTGTCTCTGTAAGTCCGCACATGTTTCCATCAGTAGATGAGTGTAGACTCATATACACACCATCTGGTTGGGAATCTAATTCCCATTTTGCTAAACATTGATAGCCATTATAGCCAACAATACCGACGGATAGTGTGAGGATTTCATTTTTATCATCCCATGCGGTGAATCCAATAGGTACTGGATCATTATTGCTATTCACATATCCAGTGGATTGTTCTAGAATTGTGACTGGTTCAATAAAGTGTAGCACTGGTTTAATGTTGTCTCCTGTCGGCGCTGCTTTGTTCATGGTGTAGGTGAGCTTTACTGCCTGATCTTTTGGTTTCTGGTCGCTGGAATAAATTTTTGTTTCTCCCTGTCCATTTTCATTTATGTCTGCAAGAACGTTGATTGTTGATGATTTTGAGGATGTGCCTGATGCACTTGTTGATGAACTACTTGAGTATGTTGTTTCAATATAACTATCTCCTGTTTCTTGTACAATTGCTGTGTCTAAAGTAAACTTGTATTTATCACCTACATTAAGGGTTCCATCTATTTTTGAGAATTTGATTGCTTTAATGAATTCGACATCTTCCAACTTCTTTTCTATTTCTGTACTCTTTCTTTTGAGTGTATCTTCTGCATCTATACAGACATAATAAGTTACAGTACTTCCATCCGCAATCGTTTCTGTATTTGTTACCGTCGTTGTTTTATCAATGGTGCACGTTACTGGTTCTAATGGAGTATCCGCATCTTCATATGGATATACCTTTACAGTTACTTTATTGATTTCATCAGGCAGTGTGAACCCAAAGTCATCATCATCAGTAAGGTGTAATGGTTTTATTTCCTTCTCCCATGCCTGCAATGTTGCAGTACTACTTGCTTCTCCAGCACCATCCAACCACAATAAATAATACTGCAATCCCCTATAATCTCCTGTTTCTGTTCCACCAATTGCAAAGTATTCAAATTCATCATCACTATTATCTACTCTGAAAAAGAAGTCATCAGGATACGCATTTGTTATTTTGACCAACGCAGCAACTTGATTGCCTGGATAATATGTCGTGACTTTTGGAGACAATTGTGTGCCTTGCGAACTGCTGTATAACTGCACTGTACCACCTTCTCCACTTGCAAGATCCATGAACTCCGCGCCAATAGAGCATGTAATTCCTTCTGTTGAAGAGAATCTGCAATCAAGCACTGAAATATCTCCTTTCTTCGTGATCGGTTTGATGATCTTTAATGTTTCTTCTTCTCCACCAACACTGTAATGGAGTTGGAGCACCATCTTATTGTACCAACTCACACTATTTTCATCAATGTACATTATATTTTCATCAAAAAAGTCATCTTTTGTCATATGACCCCAAATTTTTCCTTTTTGCACCAGATCAATTTTGTCGCTTCCTGTCTCTGCGCAATATTCATCTCCAGGGTAATTCTGATCACATTCCAGCCATGCTTCAACTTCTGTTTCTCCGCCTGGAACAATGCCTACATAGAGATTGTACGCGATACTCATTCTTCCTGTAAATGGATCATACCCATACGGTCGTGATGTTGCTTCTGCTGCAGCGATTGGCGCAATAGGAACTTCTTCGACAATCGCATCTAATGCATCTTCCAAAACAGACCAATCTGCAGTAAACGCCGCAAGACATGCTTTGTTGATAATATCATCTGTCGAAAGACCAAGCTGGTTACTCACAATATTTCCATATCTATCACTCAAACCTGTGGAAATGTCTTTCGAGTTTTGTTGGAAGTTTGCAAGACGATCTTCGCTAAACAATCCTGCTGCAATTCCTGTTCCTTGACTGAGACTGTTGAAGATATGCTTGAAGATTTGCGTGAGGATGTCGCAGACAAAATAACTCATCAATCGTTCACAATAGCCCGCAGTTGTTTCTCCAATTAATGCCTGCTGCAAACATTTTTTTGCGCCATACAAAATTTTTAATAGGTTTTCTAAGTGTCCTTTCGCTCCTGTGATACAACCACACTGGAGACTGCCAAACAAATCTTCTGCCGGATTCATATTGTATCCTTTCCCGACAAGGCATTTGACATCGTCAAATTGCGGACATTCTTCGTTGTAGCAGCCGGGGATCATGCTTGGATTAAGTCCATCTTTCAATAACTCCTCTTTTGATTTGTCCGAACACTGCACTGTTTTTGATTGCATAGAAGTAGAACCACTTATTGAGAATCCTGCGGTTTCATCTTCCTCGAGTCCTGTAAAGACAATAAGAGATTTTGTATTACTTGGATCTGCACAATCTGAAACATCCCATTTATCTTTTGCTAACTTACCACTTGCTCCCACCTTCTCATTAATATCATAAAACTCAATAGTAAGATCTTCACCCTGATATTCTGTCGAGAAACGATCAGGAACACTTAAATCATAATCATAGCCATCTGTACTCGGATCAATCTGACTTTTAGTAACTTGATCTGCATAATAATCTCCAAATGAAGTAGAGGGTTTTAATTTTTTTGCAGCAGCATATTGATCTTTATATTTTGTTTCTGTTGCATCATTAATTTTTTTCTGATCGTCATATGCCTTTTGACCTTCTTCACTTCCATATTCATATTCTTTTCCATTAACCATATACCCACTCTTTGTTTCAAAGTCATCACATTTTGGCGGAATTGCTGGACACAATATTCTATCACACACTGAATACACTGTTTTCATATTCATCTCATTAGAAGTACACTGCGATCCTTCTACAGGTGTGCTTTCTTCAAGTCCACGTATAAAATTCCACGCAATTGTCGCGCCACAAGCAACAGTCGTCCAGCGCGCTGTAATTTCCAAATACTTCACTGCATTCTCTGTCACATTAATCGTCTGATCCAATAATTCAATGGTTTGATTAATCATTGTTGGACTTAACCATTTAGTAAATGATTCTGGTTTCTGAATATCATAACTCACTGCAGGATACATGTGACAATTCGCAAGATCGCCATTGCCATTGGTGTAACTCATAAACACATCAAGATACACACCAATCTGTTCTGGCAACTCATCGACATTGTCTTTGTATCTATTAATGGTCACTGGCGCATAAATGTAGACTTTTCCTGTGTCTTTGTCATACGCTGTTGTTTTGACTGTCTGCGAACTGATTGTAATATACTCGTTGCTGTTTTCCAGACCACCATAACTCTGCGAATAATACATGGATTCTCCTGTTCCCAAATCAACACTGGATTGCGCAATGAGCTTGCCACCAGACTCATCTTCTTTCACGGTGATTTTTCCCACTTCAGGAACTCCGCCACCAATATATCTCAACTCAAACAATGAACTTCCTGTAATATCTCCTGCAGTAAGATCTTGCGTGTAAATGTTAATCGGGAACGAGGTTGTTTCTGCCAATGTCCAGTCAATACAGCTTGGCTGATACTTGACTTGTTTTGTGGTGTCATATTTGTTGCCTGCTTGATCAGTGACATTGAAGATCAATGTATTCTTTCCTAACAATTGCTGATCTGCTTCTCCAGGAAATAATGAAACAATGACTGAGAAATTTCCATCATCATCTGCAACTGTTGACGTTGGAATACCAATGGTCATGGACAAAAGATCCACCATTAAACTCGTTGGATCGATTAATGCTTCTAATGACTGATACGGTCCTGGACCATAAACATTCGCAAGATAATCACACTCTCCATATTTTGTCTGGAACTCTGGTGTATCACAACCAGAGAATTCTCCATAGTTCGTGACTGTAATCGCTGCGCCAGGCTCTGTATTTCCATCAATTCTGAAAAGTTTATAATGCGTTTGCTCTGCAAAGCTCGTATAGAAATCCAATTTTGGATCTTGTCTGTCCACATAAATTATTTTTTCATATCGTGCAGTATTTGCTGCAAAATCTTTTGCTTCTATCGCAAGTGTATGATTTGTTGTCGATGTTCCCACATCCACTTGATAACTGAAAAATCCTGTTTCATCACTGATATAAATGGATCCTTTACTTTGTTCGTCAATCAGGAAAGTTACTGTCGCGTTTTGTTCTGTATAGCCAGAAACATTCACTTTGTTTGTATTGATGTACGTTGGAATGTCGTTAAGTGTTAAGAGTGGTGAGCCAAGATCTGTGTCGATTGTGTAGACTTTTACTGCTTTGTTATTATTTTCATCCCAGGAATCAATTTCTACAATGTTTCTTCCCTTAACCCCTTCGACATAACTGTACGCGTTTAATGTTATGTTTGTCTCAAACTGTGTTCCTGTCGCAGTCATCATCACTTGCGCATACGGATTGCTGTCTTTGTTTACGAAAATGTAAATTTTTCCATTCTCTGCTGTTGTTCCTTTGAGCAAGAGGGTTGAGCTGCTCACTAATGATGGAACTTCTTCCAGATCTAAGAAATCGTATAAACTTTCTGAGGTGGTGAAATTGTAGATATCACTTTCGGTGTTGTCTACTACTACCTTGAAATAATACGTCATACCGCTGAGAAGATCGGTGAGTTGTTCGCTGTGCTGGATTTGTTCTGTATCTTCTCTTTTTGATTCTGTGAATGAATCATCTGTGCTGTACTCAATAGAACCACGCGTTTCATAATTTGTTGTCCAACTGATTTCCACTGTACTTCGTGTTGGATCGCTGGATACTACGTTCATTATCTCAATAGGTGTTTCTTCTCCTAATGTTTTGAAATAATACGTTTCTGCGCTTGTTGATGACGCTGCACTGATTTGATAGTAATACGTCGTGTCTTCCTGCAAATCTTTTAATGTGAATTCATGTGTTGTCGTGAGATCGCTGTCTTTTTGACTCCCATTTAATGCTGCTTTGTTTGTGCCGTAGCTTATTGTTGCATTTGTTTCTCTGTCTGTTTGCCAAGAAATAACCGCAGTTGTTTTTGTGATCTCATTTGCCTGCACAAACGTCATGTTCACTGGCTGCTCTTCTGTTGTGGCAGAAATTTCTTCAGATGGAGCACTTTCTCTCCCATATTTATCCACTGCAGTGACTTTGAATGTGTATGTTGTTTTGTAGCTTAATGCGCTTGTTTCATATTCTTCTGCAGGAGCAACTGCGGAAAGCGCGCCATTTCTGTAGACATTATAATATTGCGCGCCATCTGGTTCACTCCAGGATAAGGAGATGTAGTTTATGTCCACTTGTGCTTCTACGTCTTCTGGTGCTTTTGGCACTGTGGTGAAGTTCATGTATGTCGACGTGTATGTTCCTGCGCTGTCTGTTGCTTGGATGTTATAATAGTAATATTGATTGTCTTCAAGATTTGTGATTGATGCTTCATGCGTTGTTGCCTGTCCTGCAGTTGACGCGACACTCTGCATGCCAGACGTTGTTTTTCCATAATTGATAATGCCTGTTGACGCAGTGTCTGTTGTCCAATCAATTGTTGCAGTCGTGTCAGTCACTTTAACAACAATCGAACTCGGATTCACCGACACTGCAAAGGCAACAGGGAGTGTTGTAAAGAGGAGTACAAAAACTATAGCGATAAAGAATTTGCTGAGTTTTCTACTTCTTGTTTTCGTTTTCATTTCTTTGTTGAATTTTTTTTGTTTTGATTTATTTTATTTTTACACTAAATCTATAATACCCCATTGCACTTTGGTGCAATGGGTCCCCCTGACATTCCGGGTTTGCTGGTGCGTGCCATATAATTTTTTCTGGCAATTATTTTTTTATTTTACTACCATTATTTATGATAATATCGGTGCATACTCCAGTGATGCACCTTCTGCCCACTGAATTGCTTCCATATAATTTTCATCTGTTGGCACAAGGACATCTTTGACAGGCACATACAATTGCGCATGCATTGATCCACTTACTCCATTCGCTGACGGTGTCCAATTATACACATAACTTCCTATAAACCTATCGTCTTTCATCAGTTTAATATCAACTGCATAGGTGATGTCATCTGCCACTAATAACTCAAAGTTGTCGAACCCTACTTCCTGTTCTGTGTCTTCACTGCTTGCTTCTCGCACCATCACACGCTCAAACTCATTGTCTTCATTCTTTAAGGTAATAACTGCAAGCTCGCCTTCTTCCATCGCGCGCTCTGTGATCACATTATTATGATTTTGGATAACGGTGATTGCGTAGTCTAAAGGTTGCAAGCGATACATTGGAAGGAGGATTGTTCCACCATCTGTATCTTGGGAAACAGTCTGGAACATTTTCGTTGTGTGATAGCCTTCTTTCTCTGCAATAATCTGCCCATTCGCACAGGTTGGGAACGGCGATGATAATAGAGGATAGCCCACAAGACTTTCTCCACTGCCATACATTGTTGCACCCACTTCGCAAAGGAATTGCACGCATTGATAGTTTATGGAAACATTGTTGAGAATTTCATCAAAGCCGTAGACACTGTCCATCGCAACAATATCCATTGTGTAAAGCCAATTATCCACAGTTGCTTCTTCTGTGGTGATTATGCCATTCTCGTCTTGGACATACGCTGTTGCTGTTGTCGTGTTACTGCAATATGCTCTGCTTCGCACTGCATCAATCTCACTCGGCCACGGCTGCATTCTTCTTTCTCGATCCGGTTCATTTCTTCGCATGATCACTGGCGTTGCGAAAAAGAATGGATACTCGCTACTTTCTTCATCAGTAATTTCAAAAAGAATTGGGAATTCTGTTGTGTACTTGTGATGATAGACATGAATGCATGGAATCGCAATTGTTGGACCAACCATTTTTATGTCTGTTACCACACCATTTGTGTTTGGCAGAACATCAAGAGTCATATCCCAAGCAGGGTTGTATGTTGTTTCTACTTTCAGATTATCAACATCTCCTGCGCCAACATCTACTTTGTAAATATTATCGTAGTATAAGTCTCCTGTTTCTTCATAACTTGTTCCTTCAAACATAATGAATTGAATATTTGTCGCAACTGCCTGCTGAATGTATGATTTCATGTTGTTGATTTTCCATCGTTTTGGCGCGCAGGTAAAATCAAGCCCTTCATACGGCAGCCAATCTGACGCTGCAATAATTTCATTTGTGTAAAACTCCAAGAATCCTTCTTCATTTTCTGTTTTCATTATTTGATACGCTAAAAAGAGCTTGTTGCCGATACTGTTTTCCACTTCGACTTCGATGTTTGGAAGTGTTGCAGTTGTCGCACCATCACCGACTTGTGTTGCGAGATCTATATCAATGATCACTGTGTCTTGCTGCACTTCTATTTTCGTGGTGATGTTTTGTTCTGGAATTTTTGCAAAGTCAAACTCATCGTCAAACGCTGCGAAGTTATTGAGGCAATTGTTTATATTTTGTTCGAGGTATGTAGAAAGGTCTGCTTCTAATTTTCCAAGTGTTACTGAGCGATCCTGTCCTGCAAGGTACCAATACGGCACTGGAAATCCTGCGTTGAGATATGCTTGCTCTTCTTCATATTGCGGATAAACGTATCCTCCATTTATTCCTGCCTGAAAAATACCCTGCAAGAGGACATCTTCTGTGCATTGTTCCGCATATTTCGCAACAGGAACAAACTGTTCTGGAAGATTTCTGTATTTGAAAATCTCTGATGTGAAATAGGTAAATATTCCAACACCTACTAAAATGAGGAGCCCTAATATGATGAACACAGTGACTTGTGATTTTTTGTGTTTCATGTGTCTTTTTTTCATTTTCTTGTTATTAAGCCTATTGTTTTTCTTTGCTTTTTTCTTTTGTTTTCATTGAATGCTGAATTATTTGATACAGATAATATTTTGTCCAGGTGAAATATGCCGCAAAACAGAGGACATACCAGACAAAATATAATGCACTTGGGAGGAAAAGAAGGAGCGTGACTATCCACATCATCGCAACTGTTCCTGCAAGCATGATGATGTATGGGATGATGAATTTATAGAATTGTTTTACTCCAATTTCCCAAAACAATTTCCATGTTTGGGTGTATTTTTCTGTCATTGCAAATAAAGGATGCGTGAGATTCATTGTGTAGATGAATAAAATTGGCGCAACAAAGAAAAATATGATGTTGAATGTGTCAAGGACAAACGCGTAATAACTTCCGACAAGGAAAAGAATGATTCCTGCGATGATGGTGAGATTAAGCAGTGCAAATTGTCCAAGCTGTTTGAGGAGTTTTTTATGTGTTTGGTGCTTTTTTTGAATTTTTAACCAGATAAAATATTTGAAGAGGATGTAGTTTGTGAATAATAATAATGTGATGATAATAGTGTATATTTTGAATTCTGTCCACTGATCGAGCATTGATCCAGCTTGTGTGACAAAATCATTTGTGGACGCAAATATTTCATCACGCAACAACGATGCTGCGTCGAGGAGCTGAAGCGCCTGCGGAAGGACTTTGTAGACATAAAACGACCCGACAAACAGAAGGATGGAGTAATAGATAAAGTCCAGAAGGATTATGTGGATTATAGATTTGTCTAGCGCTTTCCAACTTTGTATAAACGCACTCTTTCCTACTATCCCCACGACTATCCCCTCTTTTCTACTTTAATTTTTTTTGAACTAAACGTTTTAACATATCTATTGTCTTTTTCATAGAGCCTATTCTCTCTTGAAGATACTCTACCCTTACTTTTTTCCCGTAATATTTGATTCCATTTCTTTTTGTTCTTAATTCATCTAAAAGCTGAAATTCACTTTCTGTTAATTCAGCATATGTTTTTCGAAGATAATTAATTGTTTCAATATGTGTTCCTGGTAACTCAGGTCTTGTTTTATAGCCATCAAGCGCCATAAGCGCAGTAATTAACTCAAAAAGTGCTTCATAATATTCTTCTACTATTTTTGATGAGAACTTTTCAGCATCAGTCTTAAAAAGAATATCTATTGATGAAAGACGTACAAAGACCATGTCTAACAAACTTTTTGCGCGCTCGATGTCTGGACTTATTTTGATCAGCTTTTCCATTAAAACACCTTCATATACCCCTTTACAATGATCCCGTTCATAATATTATTTTTTAATTCCTTCGGTACTTTTTGAAAATTATCTGAAAAATGAAGCTGGATTTTTCTTTTTAAACCTCTTTCATACTTTTCTAATACAAGTTTCCTTTCTTTCGCTAAAACAAAAAGATCAATATCACTCATCTGATCATCTTCTCCTCGTACAGCTGATCCAAATAAAATAACGACTTTTGGAGTACACTCATCCCAAATATATTCCAACAGCTTTGATTCTTCAAGCCGTACTTGCATATCTATTCTTTTATAAAATCGAAATAACTGCTGTTCCCTGTTTGGCCAATATGTTCCATAAGCACGACCCTCTGCTTTTGTAACAAACCCCTCCCCTACAAGCGCATCTAAATGTAACTTTACTGATGTTGGAGCAAGCTTGATCTGTTTTGATATCCAACGGATCGTAAATCCTTCCTTTGGATTTGGATCATCAAAGAAGATACTCAGTACCTTCCACTTGCTATAATTTTGTATCATGTGTAACAAAAATGTTCATAGTGCTATATAAATGTTTCTATACTTTTATCCCGTGATCGCACAATCATAATCATTTCCTGCAACAGGTGTTTCAAATCCTGCGCCATGCACTAAGCTAACACACGTTGGTGCTGTGCCATCTGCAAAGACAACACACGCCTGATCGTACAGACAAATTTCATTTGTGCACTCGAAGATCATATCCTGCGCTCCTGCACCTGCATAATGGAACGCAAAGTATCCTCCTGCAAGCAATGAGCCGTAATCGTAAAATGTATCGACAGACGTTTCTCCTGTACAACTGTTGTAGAGATAGGTTTGCCATTCCACTGATTGATTTGCTAATAATTTGATTGTATATGCATATCTGAACATCTCTTCTGTAATCTCTTCTTTTTCTCCTTCAATAATTACTGTTCTGCTGTTTGCGATTAATTGTGATTGGAGTTGATCTACTGACGCGTTCATTGTAACTCGTGTCCAACCATCTTGTTTGTAGTACTCCAATCCAAAGAAGTACGCGCAGATTCCTGCAGGCACTCCTCTGCTCCAGCCTCCTAATTTTTCATCAAGCCAGCCGTTGAGCCAGCCTGCGATGAGTCCCTGCACTTTTGCTTCTTGTTCTGCGTACATACGATTCATGAACGCTTCTTGTCGTGCTGTTGCGTCAAGGCGGATTGTTGTTCCATCATCTGTTGTGTAGGTGAGTTGGCACTCTTCATCTGATTTTGCTTTCGCGCATTTCTGCATTTCTTGTTGGATGTCTTCTTCTACGTCTTCCACTGCGTGTTCTGCGTCGCGGATATTTTCTTTTGTTGTCGCGTCTGGTTTGTAGGATACTTTTTGTCCTTTATCCCCAAGCGTATAATATGTTGGAGGGATTGAGGATGTGTCTTTGTAGATTGTTACGTCTACAGATTCTCCTTTTTGATTTTGCACTGTTGTTGTTATACCAATATCATCATTGTGATACTCAACATCGTATTTGGTTCCTCCATACTCCATTGTTCCGGTGTAATGACTAGTGACTGGATTGTATGTAATTGTTTGCGTTGCATCACTTGACAAAAGATATGCGTTGATTGCTTGGTATTCTCCTTTCACATCTTCATAATCATAATGGTTGTCTGTGGCAAATTTTTGCATTGCTGCTTCCTGCTGTTCTGTAAGGGCAACTCCTATGTCTGAACCAAAGTCAAAAGCTGCAAGTTCTTCCTCTGACTTCGCAAACGCTTCTGTTAACGCAGGAATTGCTTTGAGATCATAATTCATGAGATTAGGATCAGCGCCACCATTTGCGACTACTTTTTGGAGCTCTCCTTCAGCACTGACTGTATACATTATCGCACTTTTATCTGTATAATAAACAGTTCCATCTGCTGTTTCCCATTTTGCATACGGATCATCACCCACATAGACAATTTCATACTGATACTGATTACCCTTTGCTGTAATTGTTAGCATTGACGTAGTTGAATCATACACTGCTGTTTCAATTTTTCCAAAATCTGTTTCTTGACCTGCTGTTAGTGAGATCACATCTGAAGCTTCTACACTTGCAGTTGCTGTACTTGTCGCCATCCCTGTCACATCATTATTTCCTGATCTTGTCAACAACATCGCTGTCGCTATCATCAAAAACGTAATCACAAACAAACTTCCGTAATATTTTCTTTGATGGGATTTCATTTTTTTATCCATAACTCGGTGTTGTTCCTAATTGATTGCCAATATTATCTTCTACTTCGACTTCCAACTCATCCTGCTGTTCTTCTGTTGTCTTGTTCCCTGTCAAATTCCAGTTCATATCAAACAAGCCCTTCACAGTATTTACTGTATCAACAACTGTGGTGACTATTGTCGTCAATGCCATAATGCCACGCCATGTACTGCATAATGGGACTGGATTTGCTTCTTGATCTTCTCCTGTCGGACAGTTGAAGACAGTTTCCTTCAGGAAATCAAAGACTTGTCCCACTGCATTCGCTACTACTAGATTCTTCAATCCATAGAACCAATGCCAGAAAAATGCATTCACGACATTCTGACAAATCTGCGCAGTGAGGAATTGCTCACACTGCATGACATCCTCTCCTTTCGCAACTGCAATGTTCAAGCACGTATTGTATGCAATCAAAATTTGCAGATAGACATTCAACTGCGCGTATATCCCAGGAACGCATGGAGGATTACAGACTAATGCAATCACTAAGTTTTCTCGCGGATTGAAGGGGAAGGTGAATGTCGTTCCAAGAAGATCAGGAACCCATTCTCCGCCGAGATAGCCACCTTGTTGTTCAATTTCTCCACTTTTTCCTTTCAACAATAATTTGTTCCAGTTTTCTGAACAACTTTCGCAGAGGACTGTGTCGCAGAGATACCCGAGGCTGAGCATTTTATACTTGTTCGAGAATGGAGCACCGCCACCGCTATACTGGTTTTCATATCCAAGCGTCTTCCCACTTTTATCAACAATAGGTTTCTTTTCTATGCCTTCTCCTTTTGCACCTTCTACTTCATCCTTTGAATAATATCCATACCACACGTTGTTCAAGGTATTCGTTACTTTTACTCCACCCGCAACTAAACCAGTCGCTTCTCCAACTGCTAATGTGTTTACTGCTTTCAAAATCGTGACCAAATTATTCGCAATCACGCGAACACCATTAATTGGACTACATATTTTTGTTCCCCATTCTGTCCATGTGCCAAGGAATTTTGTAATATCTCCCAACGTCTTAATGAATTTCTCCATTGTCTGTATTTTATCCACTGACGCAAGACTTGGCTCTATATACAAGCCACCCATCAACGGAACAGAGGTTGTAATATTCACTTCTTCATTTGGCGAATAAATATCCGCATACATCGACCGTGCCTGCGTGACTGTCGCAGTACAGGTAATTTCGATCGTACTTCCTTCACTCACGGTCATATTTGCTTTTCCATAAAAGAAAGATGGAATGTTGACTAACGCATATTTCGCGCTCTTGTCAGTATCATAATAATACTGTCCAACAATCGCCGCATCATACATGCTTACTGCTGCTGTTTGATTTTCTGCAAGGAAAACTCCTGCTTGACACGATTGAATTTGGTATGCATGAATGTATGGAACTGTTCCTGACGCAGATTCTAACTCTGTGTCCAATCGAATAATCGTGCCGCTGCTCGTAAAATACAAGAAGTTTGGATTCAAGTAGGGAAGGTCATCAACGTCTGCTTCTGCATCCCAATAATCTACATACCCTTCGACAATACTGACGACATGACTTTCTGCTACCACATTATCATCATCGCTGTCTTTTGTGTTTCCTGCATTATCTGTTGCAAGCATTGTTAACTCAACATCTTCTCCTGTGTCAAGCGCACCTGTATATTCCCAATAACATTCCCAAATATTATCAGCTACTTCAGTACAATATGATGCTGCTTCATTTTCATTACTGTCTTCAAACGCACTATAATCTGCAAGAACATTACTTGCATCAAGGCCACTGACATCTTCTTCGAGATACGCAAGGATGTAGACGACATCGCCTTCAGTAATCACATCTGCTTCTCTGCCCAACGCACCCATGGTGACGTTCAAAAAGACAGGCGCTTCTTCATCATAGACAAATGTTATCTCTTCCACTGTTGTACTATCAAAATCATTGCCTGCATCATCAGCGACAACGTCTGGCAATATGTCAATATTCTCTCCATGCGATACTGATGTTGGAATCGCAAAGCTTTCCCAATAACAATACCAATTTGTACCTGCTTGAGAACAGGAATCTGCTTGCTTGCTTCCTAATTGTAATTCGTTGAGATCGAGATAAACATTGAGATCATCAAAACCACTGCCATCTTCTTGAATTTCTAATGTAAGTGTATTATTTTTTGCATTGAAATAATCATCAAACGCAGAGGTGAGACTTACCACAATTGGCGCGGTACTATCTTCAATAAATCCTACTGTTTTTGTTAAGACATTGCTATTTCCTGCTTTATCTTCTGCATAAATTTTTACTGTCGCACTTGTTTCTGCTGTGTCTACATATACATCCCATGAACAAACAAACAATCCATCTTCATACTCATCGCAGGATCCTTCCATCTCATCATAGTCTTCTCCAATTTCATCATTGAGATTGGAAAGATTTGCATAGACTGTTGTTGTATCTAAACCTGTTCCTTTTTCTGTGATATTCACACTGATTGTTGCATGAATTGCTTCATCACTAATATGTTCTATTGGATTTCCATTGTCATCTTTTATGACAAAGGAAGATGTAGAAATAGATGGACCTTGACTGTCGACAGTAATAGAACTGCATCGCTTATTGCTATTTTGCACATTATCATAGACATAGAGACAAATTTGCTGTGCTCCTTCGCTCGCACCAAGATCTGTAACTGATGTTTCGAAAACAGTTTCATAATCGCAATCTCCTGGTTCGCCGTTTATTGTGTTGTTTTGCTTGATTGTGTTGTTCAACCATATTTCCAGACGATTGAAACCGCTGCATACTGCGCTGTCGCAAGATGTACATGCTTCATCTTGCAGCTCTACAGAAATATTCACTGCATCGGTAAAATAACTTGGATAACTTGCGCTTGTGAATGTTGGTGATTCTCCATCTATGTAGACTGTTGTTTCTTCTTCTGCAGCAACACTGCTGTCATCATCTATCACTGAGACGGTGAGGGTTTTTTCTGCTGCTGTTCTGTCTGCTGTGCTCGTGGTGTAGGTGCAGATATAGTCATCGCCGTCCTGCTCGCAGCTATCAAAGGTTTCTTCTTTTCCGAAGACATTGATGTAGATATTATCTGTTGAGAAATTTGCAAATGTATCTGTTTCAGCATCTGGTGTGACTTCTACTTCTACTGCAAGATAATCATCGTATTTGCTGATATAGCCATTGACTTCGTCTTTTCCTGCGTAGGAGTTCATTGTTACTGTTGATTGCGCGAACGCAACAGGGAGAGAAGTAAATAGGAAGATCATGAAGAGTGCGCTTAATTGTTTGATTCGATTGTTTTTCATTGTTTTCGTTTCGTTTTTTCTCGTTAAAAATGTTTGAGCATTATTTTATTTTAACAAACTCCATAAGACCCCATTGCACTTTTGTGCAATGGGTCCCCCTGACAGTAAAAGGTCTTGCTGGTGCGTGTTATGTGTCTCTAACGCATTTTGTGTTTTCGAGTGCGTGTTTATCATTTTACACTCGGCTCGACTAACTCAGGCAATAAATTCGCACATGCTTCTCTATGCAACAATGGTCCACCCACTTGCTCAACAGTTGTTGGCGGTCCTTCATCAAACACACTGAACTGTATTATGTCTCCACTTTCCAACTCTGCTGCAGTCACATTCCAAAGGAACACTGCGCCACCAGTAAAGATTTGCGGAATTAACACATCTTCTTCTGGATAATAGATGGTGTCTGTTCCGACCGTCGATGTTGTTTGCAATGATTGGCTATTTGCCTTGAGAGTCATTTCTCCCATATACCGCTCTTCTCTGAGCAACATAATGTCCACATAATATTCTCCTGGCGCAACATCCAACGTTGTTGGTTCTCCTGTCGCAACTTCATATACTGCAATCGGCGCTGCATTCAACATTCCATTCTCTGTATCCAACTTTGTCAAACTGATAATCGCTGATTCGTAGGAGAAAAATTCTTTCGGATCCATGTTCACATTGCACGCAATTACCGTTCCTGCTTCATCAAGATGCACCCCAATGCCTTCTTCATTTGTTGGACCAGGTGGCGCAATAAAATATTTCTGAATAGTGATTTCTCTTGTATACACTTTGTCTAATTTGATTGTTTCTTCAAAGGATTTTCCTTGCACAATGTCCCCTGTCGCTGCGCTCTTTTCGACGTAATTTGGATGCTGCACTGTAATGACTCCTGAGCCAATACATGGAGGGAATGTTGTGGTGAGCTCTCCATTATTATCTGTTGTTCCCATGTGGCACGTATCTGCAAATTTATGGATCGCAGCTACTGTTCCGTTGATGTCGTATTCATACACATATGTTGGACCGCACTGGAATGTAATGACTGCATCTTCTACTGGTGCACCTTTTGGATCTTCCACTGTCACTGTACTTTCTCCGCTGAGACGCTGCTCTGGATCACACTGATACGTTGGCTCATCTGTTGTTTCTGGAATTCGGTAAATGTCTCTGAGCACATCATTTAATTTTATTCGCGGATAATTATTTTTAATGACGACCTGCATTGGGAACTGGAAGACAAATGCACTGCCCTCAATCGTGCTTTCTGGATCAACCACTGAAACGACTACTGGATATTTTAGATTGTAAAGATAATTATATTCAAACATACACAGATTTGCGATCAGAATATTTATTTCAAACACACTTGGCTGGAGAAGACCATACCCAATGTTGTTTCCGAAATATAATTCCATGGGATAATTTGTCTGATAATTAATGGATGCAGTCATGGTGTCGTAGGACATATCTCCAAGAATTTGTTCGTCAAGATATTGTGTAAATCCGTTGAAGACTCCTTGTCTGAGCTCTCTTGTTTCTTCATCTGCTTCCATCTTCTTGTCAATAGTGATTTCTCCATAGTTTGTTCCTGCTACTTTAAGATACGGAATATTACCTGCAAGCATCTGCTGCACATCTCTTTCCACATCATGGTAAAACCAGAAAACACGATTTGCACAGGGTTCAAATCGTAAACCTCCTGCCATTGGTGGAAGATATTCTTTGTCTACTTGACTGTACATCGCAAGCAAATTTCTTGTATTTTGCTCGAGGAAAAGGGTGTTGAGTTCATGTTCTGCGATTCCTCTCGCGAGCGTGTATGATTTTTTTAATGCGACTGGGACTAACGCAGTGAAGGTTTCTTGTTTTGTTGTCGCACTTTCTTGCACGATATTTATTGGAAGTGTTGCGGTGATGTCAACGCTGTTTTCGTTTAGTGTTGTTTCGACGGCAAGATTCCCTGTTTGCTCTATTTGCAGTCCTGTTTTTATGAGCGCTTCAAAGTCGTTCAGGCAGATGGGCATTTTTTCTTCGACATAACGCTCAATCTGATCTTGGATAGAGTTATCGCCATCCACTGCTTTTTCCAACTCTGGAATTGCAACACGGTCAATGCCATCGTTTTTCTGATAATACCAATACGGAAGTTGTTGTTTGCCATTTGCAAGCAAGAGGATCTCGCTGTTGAATGGTACGAGTTGCAGGATTTCTTTTTCTTTATCGCTGAGTTCTTCTTGGTAGAGATAACCACCGCGCTGGCCTGCGAGCAATACTGCTTCTTCTGTCACGTCGACAAGACATTGTTGGATGTATGCGGTGACCGGATCTTCAGAAAGTTCGAATGTTGGTGTTTTTTTGAACTGTGTTTGGAAGTAAATGATAGAAGCAACGGTGACAATCAGGAGAATTCCGATTATAATAAAAACTGTTACTTGCGCTTTTTTGGAATGAAAAATACTTTTAGTAATCCTCTTTTTCACAACAACTCCCCTTTTCCCGAATTATAGTTGATTTTTGGGATTTAGAGATATATAAAGCTTTGTAAATTTGTCGAGGGAGAAGATTGTTCTGAAATTTCTAAAGAAAAAGAATGTGTTTTTTTGTTTCTTACTCGCTATATTGCTTTTGAATCTTTAATTCTTACTTATTATTTTTTTTACTTTTTGATAAAAAGATGAATTGTGTAATAGGTCTTTGCTGGTGCGTGAAAAAAAGAAGAAATAGAAAATTCTGGAATAAGAAAGAACCATTTTTTTCCAAAAAATTATTTTAATTAAACAAGTTCCGGACTGATTGGAGCATTATATGTTCGTCCTGATTGATAAACATTTGACTCCACAAGTGCAGCTTCAGGCAACATAAGCCCATCATATTTTTTCTTAGATAATGCTACATACATTCTATCCAACTGTTCTCCCGTCATATATTTTGATTCTTCTCGTAATTTTATCATTCTCTTTTCCCCCATTTTTTAGGAATTTTTTTTTAGAACGAGCGAAAACACACAAGGCGTTTTTTGAACACTCGTTCAAGGTTGTCTTCCCTTCAACCCGGCAGTTTCGACGGACAACTGTCAACCTTCAATACTGAGAATCGTCCTAGTATTTATATCTTTCGTTTTTGTAACTACTTTGTTGTGACAACTGGTTAAAAAGCCGATTTCTGATCGCTTAAAACATCTGCACAAATCAAAAGGTTTATATATAAGGAGTGAGTATATTAATATCCTAAAAAGCAAACGAGTATACAAAAATGTATATCAGTTGTGTGGCAAAAACGATTTTGCTGCCTGTCAGGGACGGTATACAGAAATCGAGGGTGTAGGAAATGGAAAGTGAATTGTTGACATTGGGAATTTTGTTCTTCTTCGCAATAGTCGGCGGAGTTATCGCAAAACGATTCAAACAACCTGCTGTTCTTGGGCTTCTCCTTATCGGCGCAATCGTCGGACCAAATACCTTAAACCTTGTTTCCAACCAAGAATGGATCGATATGATCATTGAATTTGGCGCAATATTATTACTGTTTGTTGTTGGATTAGAGTTTGACCTTACAAAACTTGTCAAGCTTGGTTTCAAAGGAGTCACTATCGCTGTTTTAAAAACAGGCATCGCATTTTTCATAGGATATCAAACGGCATCATTCCTCGGCTATGAACCAATCGTAGGGATTTTCTCTGGCGCGATATTATCATTTTCCAGCACGGTCGTTATCGTCAAAGTTTTAGAACAAAAAGCAATGTACAACAGACAAGAAACACCATTACTCCTCACTGTTCTTGTTATTGAAGATGTTCTCGCAGTTATTGCATTAATCTTTTTTTCTAGTCTGCAAAACAGCACGGACGCAAATATTCTTGCGATGATTGAACACATGATCATTGCATTAAGCACGTTGCTCATCGCATACTTTATCATGCTTCGTGTTTCCTCTTATCTCTTCAAATGGCTTATAAAAAATGGTAGCGATGATATCACCACATTCCTCGCACTCGGATTTTGCATCGGATTCAGCATCCTCGCATATTTTCTTGGATTATCTCCAAGCGCAGGCGCGTTCCTTGCTGGAAGCATTATCGCATCATTGCCACAAGCAAAATCATTCGAGCACGCAGTTGCGCCATACTCACTCATCTTCAGTTCTCTGTTTTTTATTGCAATGGGAACACTCGTGAATTTCAAAAGCATCGCACCAAACGCATGGTTCATTGTTGCATTACTTGTCGCAGTTATTATATCCAGATTCATCGCAGTTGGACTTGTGAGTTATGTCTTCGCAGGATTCCGAGGAAACCAAATATTTTTTTCCAGCCTCGCAATGATCTCTGTCGGAGAATTTGCATTGCTCATCGCGAAACAAAGCAGCGGCTTTGGCATGTCCATCGATATTGTGACCATAACTTCCGTCATTATTTTTGCAACTGCAATCATTATGTCTATCAGCGTTGCATCTAGCAGTCGTGTTAGTGACGCATGGAACGCAACAAAAACGCCAACATACTTGAACAACAGCTTTTCGCAGCTTGCAGCGTATGTTCGCAGCTTTTTTGATCAGATTGATACAGAAAATTCCCAGACAAACAAATTCAAGACTGCTTTTTTTAGTACAGGATTTGCTTTGCTCCTCCTTGCATACATTTTTGTTGGCTGGGACAAAGGAATTAACCTTGCTTACACTTTTGAACTTGCAACTCCTCTCATTTACCTTATTCATGCAGGATTTGTTGGCATGACCATCTTTGCGCTGCTTATTATTTACAAAAAAGTGCGACACACTCAAGAAACTCTTGTTCGTGTTTTGACTGGCATGGATAGAATGATGAACCACAAAAAATCACAACGCATTTTAGAGAACATGTTTTTTGTCAGCGTGTTTTTTGTCAGCGCATTGTTTTTCCCATTGATCATGTATATTGCGCATTTTCCTGCATGGACAAACGTTGTTTCGTTTGTGCTGCTTGGGATTAGCTTTACCTTTTTCAACTTGACAACACGCGTCTTGAACACGTACAAAACTGACAATTACGCAAGTGGCAGATTGTATAATGGCATTAGCTTGCAGCAGTTGTACAAGTCTCAAGAAATGTACAGAACAGCACCAAAAGTGTTTGGTGATAAAAAGATACAATAATGATCATAGGCTTTTGCCTTTAGTTGTTTCATCCAGAAATGGTTGAAGGCAAAGAATTCGATGGCTCAATCGAACAATTTTTTTATTGCTGGGTAACGAAAGTTGCTCAGCAGGGATTTTTTTATTCCACCAATCTTTTCACTTCAATAGAAATTGCTTTCTCTAAGACTTTAATATATAACGGACATTCTTTGTATTCTAAGGTATTCCTTTTACAGAAGTCAATAATATGCTCTTTTTCCTTTTCTGTTTTGTATGTGACAAAGATGCTCAATCCTTCTGCATCTTCATGAATGAGTTGGAAATGTTCCTTTTTACACAATAGTTTGATTTCTTTTGTTTTGTTTAGAATAAAGTGTAATCGTTGTGGTGCAGCTTTGAGTTTTTCGAGCAGAATGGTGTAGTCCATGACATTTATGTTGATCAAACTCAAGATCTCTGATTCTTTTATTTCCTTTGTTATAATGCCTTCTTTTGCGCTGAGAAATCCACCATATCCAACATCTGCAATCTTCCATTTTCCAAAACTGCCAATTATAATGTCGGAGAGATTTCCGTTGCATAATGTTGGATGCGTTAATGACCCTGATGCGTCTTCGATCATCAGAAGGTTATTTTCTTTGCAGATTTTTGAAATTTCTTCAATAGGTTGTGGTGCTGCGTAGCCTGCGAAACTTGCGAATAATAAAGCTGCATCTTTGTGCTTTTTGAGTTCGGTTGAGTTGATTATTCCATGTGTTGTCTTTAGTTCTGTGATTTTTAGGTCGAGAAGCTTTGGAAATGTTCTGTAGGACAGCCACCCTCCTTGGTCTGGAATGAGCACTTCTTTGTAGCCCTGCTGTTTTGCGATTGATAATGCGCCGAATATTGCGCTGTCTCCGCTGTTTGTTATTTTTACGATTGGATGTTTGGTGTATTGCTGTAATAGCTTAAGACATTTATCTTTCATCTGTTTTTCGTCCATGGATAGAGATTAATGTTGATGAATTTATAAAATTTGGTTTGGAAATTCAAGAAAAGAAAGAATAAAAGAAATTAAAAAAGAAAGAACTAAGTGAAAACATCTGCGGAAGTTAAAGTGTATGTACCCGCATACGCATTGTTTGTCTCATCAGATTCTGTAACTCTGCCAGTATTATCCCCATTAGCAGTTAGAGAAACATATGTAGAACCTCCTGCCAGAAGAGAGTCAGTAACGCTTTGCGAAAATCCTTCCAGACTAACTGATACAGATGTACTAGCCCCAGCACTCAATGAAGAGACATAATAAGAGTTGCTTGCTGTATCCACAGACCCATCAGTGTCCGTGTATGTTATTGTCACATAAACAAATGAATACACCGCACTTGATGATCCTGAATTGGTTACTGTAATATCTGCATAAGCAATATCATTTGTTGATGAAGTAGAATTATCATAAACACGCACCGTTGCAGCAGTAATTATTAAATCAGGATATGAAGAAGGAACACTTGTTGCACTCAACGGATCGCTGCCTGCTGCTGTTTCAACAGTATCGGAATATCCATCGCCATCATCATCAGTATCACAGCCATCTGCTGTTCCATCAGTATCTGTATCTAGATGATCATCATAACCAGGACATGCATCAGAACTGTCATAGACACCATCACTGTCTGAATCTGTGGTTGCTGTATTGACACACGCACCTGCTGAGCAGGTGTAACCTGCACCATAAAATGTTGCACAGGTTCTTGATACTCTATATGCATAGCCATTTGTCTTACAGTAATACTCATAAAGAACCGTGGTACTTCTACAATAATCTTTCCAAGAACTGCTTATGCCAGTACTGCTAGACCATGTTCCTGTTACAGTACCTACGGTAGTATAATCAGTCATTCCACCATCTGTCTCTGTACATGATCCTATAGATATTGTCTGACCTGTAATATCCTGACTGCCTGTTGAAACAGAACCGCTGCCCATCAATAGTACAATAATTCCAACAACTCCTACAATTCCCACCATACTAAAAACCATACAAATTGCTTTATCTTGATTTACCATCCAATCACCCTCTTTAGCATTCTCTTATAGCACTGTCGCATCAGTTCTTCCACAATCTTCTACACAATTATCTTCATTCTCCCAGTTTTGACACGTATCATCGCCACAAGTTACTGGTTTTGTCTTGACACTATATACTTGCCCTGTCAGAGGAGCTTGCCTGTCTTCAAATAACAACGACATCGTCCCTATTATTGCAACAAGAAGAACAACACCAACAATACATTTTGACACTGTCTTTGCATCCATACCCTTTTTTTAGATATACTTATATATAAATCTTTCAATTTCTTTTTTTATGACCTACTATGATACCATCGCATCTGGCTATGAAGAATTGCACAAAGAGGAGCAACTTCAGAAAATTGCAATTATCAAGGAAAAAATACAATTTCAAAAGACATGGAAAATTCTCGATGTCGGCTGCGGTCCATATTTTGCTGATTTTCCAGGCACAGTAATTGGTATTGATCCTTCTTTTCAATTACTGAAAATTGCAAAGAAAAAGATTCCTGCTATTCTGGGAAGAGGAGAATTACTCCCCTTTCGAACAAACTCTTTTATGGCGATTGTCTCTATCACTGCACTCCAAAATTTTGATGACATTGAAAAAGGATTACTGGAAATGAAACGTGTTGCAAAAGAATATATTGTGGTGAGTGTGTTGAAGAAAAGCCCAAAGATTGGAATGATTGAAGAACTTATGGGAAAGGTATTTCCTTCTTTCAAAGCAATTGAGGAAGACAAAGATATTATTTTCTTTTGTAGGAAGAAGTATTGATTTTGTTACTTCTCTTTTGTACTTATGATTACAGTTAATGCGCCTAGAATATAATAATAATACCCCATTCCAACGCAAAAACGCGTTGGAATGGGTCCCCCTGACAGTAAAGCAGCGTGGCGATTCATACAGCAACAGAGTAATATAGACGCATCAGCCTACAACACAATAACCCCTTTCAAAAAAACTTATAAAGCAGAAAGATGCAAAAACTCACTCATGGCAAAGGAAGCAAAAGAAAAGGTAAGCCCTCTTGTCTTTGATGAAATAAAAAAAGCAGTCAAAGAAGAAGCACATAAAGAATACAACACCTTTGTCGGTTTTATGGGTGTTGTTATTCGCACAGTCAACCCGCTTTCTTACAAAAAGTTATGCATGGCATCTTTCGGTCAAGGGCTTCGCTATTATTTTCATCTTCTTGGCTTTTCTTTCCTTCTTTTCATCCTTTTTACTGTCCCATATTTATTTAATTTTTACGATGAACTTGACGAGGAAACAAACAACCTCAATAATTTCACTCTTGCACCGCAGATGGATGTGAACCAAGTGATTGCCTTCGAAGATTTTGGGATCGTTGTTGCAAATGAGAAACCTTATGATGGAGAATCTCTGTTACTCACACAACAAAGCGTCTACTGGAAAAATAATTTATGCCTTATGAGCAGAATTGCTTGCTTGTTCAACAATGATCCACACCAAGTTGATTTCTCCCAAGCACATATGCTTGTTGAAGACAGAGATAAATTTACCAACCTTGCATTTACCTTTATTCTTCTCATGCTTCCAGGAATATTTATTCTATTGTTTTTTTATTTGCTTGTAAAATATTTTATTGTTGTCCTCTTGTTTTTTATCTTTGGATTTATTTATACTACTGCAATCAGATATGAAGTGCATGCGCGACAACTTTTCCTGGTTGCAATTTTTTCACTGACTCCGACAATGATTACGGAAACAGTGTTTGGGTTTTATTATGAAACTTATTATGTGCCCTACGCTGCATCATTATTACTGTTTATGGTCTCTACATACATGGTGTCAGAGAAACCGTTCCATCATTTTAAACATCCGCATTAGGGGGTTTTTAAGTTGCTTTCATTATTTATTTCCATCTCCATAATATTTTAGTTACTAATTTATTATAAACAATAAAAAACGACGCAAACCAATGCTCCAAGAATTGTCGCATTGGTTTGTCATTACTCCTAAAACGGTGCGCGTGTTGCTATTTAGCGAAGTTACAAGAGGGAAAAAATGCTGGATTTTATTACACCAAGAGAAACAGTTCTCATTACTTCACGAGGGAATATTACTCATTTTGGTAAAGAGATTGTCAAAGAAAATATTATGCCCACTGATTGGCACATGCCTGTTTCTATTACTCATTTTGCCATCAGTATTCCCAAAAATTCTTTTACTGCGCAGTTGATTACGCAAAGCGGCGTGTTTGTGGTCAATTTTGTTGGAATTAGTTTTGCTGATACTGTTCAATTGCTCGGCAAAAGCAGTGGACACACTGTTGATAAATTTACTACATTTTCTGTTGCAAAAGAAGAAGCAGATGGCGTGGATTGTTGTCGACTGAAAGATGCTGTTGCATACATCAGTTGTCATGTTATTGAACAACATTCTTTTGATGATTACATTCTGTTTATTAGCAAAGTTGTTGCTTCACGAGAACTTGTTTCTGGCGCAAAACGATTGTTTCATGTTGGTGGTGGAGATTTTACGACAACAAAAGATTAATTATTTCTTCACTACTTCATCCAATTCTTTCATAAATCGTTCAATGGTCTTTGGCACGTGCTCTTGCTGTGTCTTTAGAATTTTTGCAAGCTCTGCAAGCACATCGCCTTCAAACACTTCTGTGGAGGTGAGCTGTGCTTCTATTGCAGTTAGTGGTTGCTTCTTCTTCACTGCTTTCTTCCATTTTTCAAATAATTCAATAGTCTTTCCAGGCAACTGATTTTCTTGTGTATTGAGGAGTTTTTTGACTGCATCAAGAACTCCTTCATTTTGTGATTCTGTTTTTTTCGCTGCTTTTCCTGCAGTAAATGTAATTCTTACGACACCGTCCTGAATTTTTGACGCTTTCAGAATTTTGATTTCTTCTGCTTCTTTTGTGGAATGCAAATGTGTTCCACCACAACATTCAACATCTATTTCCGGAATCTGCACCATACGCAGTTCTGCACCTGGCACTGCACCACCTTGATAAATTTCCATGCCATATTTTTTCTCTGCATCGTCTCTTGACATGAATTCTGTTTTTACTACAATATCTTTCTTGACAATTTCATTTGCAACACGTTCGATTTCTTTCAGTTGTTCTTCGGTGAGACTTTCGTAGTGCGTCAGATCAATATGCGCTTTGTCCACATCTTTTTTTGCCCCTGCTTGTTGCGCATGGGCGCCAAGAATTTTCTTTGCTGCTGCGTTGACTATGTGCGTTGCAGTATGATGCTGACTTAACTGCTGACGTCGTTCCCAATTCACTTCTTGTTTTAGTTCTTCACCAACACTTAATCCCTCGATAGAATCAACAACATGCACAATATGCACTCCTTGCTTGAAGACAGTGATAACATGATATTTTTTCCCTGTTTCTATAGTGAGCTCTCCTGTATCATAAAGCTGGCCGCCACTTGTTGGATAAAATATTGTTTTATCAAAAATAATATTGTTGCCAATGATTGCAAGAATTTTTCCTTTTTCTTTTGTGAGCGCATAATCATGGAAATAGAGTACTTTTGTTGGAGGAATTCCCGTGAGCTGTAATTTTTCTTCCTGCACTGTCTGATGCTCCTGCTTTTTCTTTTCATGAATCTGTGAAACCTGCGCATAGAAATTATCAGGAATAGTGATTTGTTTATGAAGGCCAATTCCTACTTCTTTCACAATCTCTGGAGCAATCCCTTGTGTGTCGTAGAGTTGGAGGAGTTTTTGTTCATTGAGTTCTTCATTCTTTTCAATGAGCCTGATCACAATTTGCTTTGCCTTATCTCGATTTGCCTTATACTTGAGCTTTTCGACTTCCAAAATTTTATTGATGTGATCGAGGTTTTCGCTCAACTCTGGATATAATGGCTTGAGATATGCTGCATGTTTTTCTGCAATATCTGCAAGATTAATATCCCAATTGTATTTGTCAATAAATCCTAATGCTCTTCGCAGAATGAGCCTTAAATTATAACCACCACCCACATTACTTGGGAGAACGCCATCATGAATTGCAACTAACAATGATCTTGTATGTTCTCCGACACTATACATTGCTGCCAATGGAAGAATATTTTCTTTTAATTCAAACATATTCATGTCGAGCTTTGTTGCAATATTCCTCCAAACCACATTGAGATCTTCTGCTTCATCTGTGTTTAGATATGAAGAGTACGGAAGGAATTTTTGGATTAATGATTCGTTGACTTTTATTCCTGTTTTTTGTTTTAAGAATTGACAGACTGTTGGAAATGTTGTTTCGTAACTTGTACTCGTTCCTTTGGTAAACCATGCATTTCGCTCATGACCCATGCCCATGTCAAGCACTTTTATTTTTAGTTCTTTTGGACCACTTGGAGTTTGCTCATACATCATGTAGACTTGATTTCCTAACTCTAGACCTCGACTGAAAAATTCCATGCAGGGTCCAAAATTTCCGCCACCTGCCCATGCATCTTCATGGAAGGTGATTTCATTATTTGGCAAACCAAGTCCTTTCTTTAACCAGCCATGGATGTCCTGAAAATATTGTTTTTGATCCCAGCGTTCTGGTGGCATAAACGCGTGCTGACCAATCATGATGAAGCCGCTGTAGTGTGCGCCAGTAATTCCGACATTGTCAATATCGTTAAATCTGAGGCAGAATTGTGGAACGACAAGTGGGTTTGCAGGAGGAGCTACTTCTCCACTGACAACGTAGGGTTGAAAATTGTAGATCGATGCTTGGACGAAATCAGTGTCATCTCTCCATCTCGCTGCGACAGGATAGCGCTTGATTGGTGTGTAGCCGAGGTCTTGGAATTGGTTGGAGAATTTTTTCCAGACTTGAAGATAATCCAAGTTTTCTGACGCTGGCGATTTTCCAAAAAATTGAAAGCCGCCACTGCAACTTGGGTCGCCACAAACTGTTTTGCCTGTTGTTGTCCAGAAAAAGGTGCTGCATTTTTCACATTGTTTTCTTTCAAACCCTTCTCCCTTCAGAACATCAACTGCGTAATATTTTTCAGGATTTTTGGAGGTTTTGCTTTTGAACTCTTTTTTTATTTCTTTGTCTGAAGGCATGGTTCTCAAGAGAATGAATTGCTATATAAAGGTAACGGGAAGGGTTGTGAGAAGGAATGGAAAATAAAAGAATAAAAGAAAAAAGAAATAAACTATGTATACGTTACTTGCACAGGAATCCAATCCATAGAGCAAGTTACCACTGAACCACTAGAAGAATAACAAGTTCCCCGTACTTTCAGATTTGCGCTCGACAACTTCTCTCCTGTCCAAGCTGTATCACTTGTTACATCAATAGCATATTGGGTTGCTATAGTAGTGCTCCCCACACTTTGTGCTGAACCATATGTTCTCCCGCCATCCCAACTCACTTGAACACTGAGATAACCGTTCACATTTGATGCCTTAAAATCTACTCCCACAGTAACATTTGTGATATTGCTTGAATTACTAATATTAATACCGTGATTGTACCATGTTCCTGTTCTGTTATGAGTCATATTCGCTTTTGTAGAACTATAATTCCCATCATCTGTAAAAGCCCTGGGACAATTTAACCATCCTACACATGCTTTGGGATCATTTGTCGATGTTGTTGCAGAGACAATCACCGCACACAGTGCCATCGCAACCAAAGTTACTATAATCAATCTTTTTACTGCATTCATTTCAGATTTTGAATAATAAGAAGCCTATAAATAATTTGTGTAAGAAAATAAATACTGTGAGAAAAAATAAAAAAATTGTGCAAACTTACTTGCACATACTTTTACAAACACACTTCAATCCAATGAGAACAAATGCTACTGTCCACCAGCTGAATGTTGCGCCGAACCAACCAAACATAGTCATTGGGAAAAGGTCGCTCAATAAATATAAGATACCTACTCCTAAAACTGCCCAGCTAAACCAGCACGGACATGAACCTTCTGTTGGGCATACTGCACCCATCGCTTTCATTGCTTTCTTTGCCATAATAAACACCCCACGTTGAAATCTTTGATTTCGCCGTATTTCTCTCTTCTGCTGCTTTCTTTATTTAAAGTTTTATAACCACTAGGGAATGAAAGGGGTCATTCTGCTTAGTATATTCTTCCTTTTGATTGTTTCTTATTCATTTTGATGATAGAAATTCAATAAAACCCCATTGCGTAGCAATGGGTCCCCCTGACAATTTATCTTTTGCTGGCGCGTGTTTTAGGTGAGCGAATGCTTGATAAACCTAAAACGTATCATAAAAACAACTAGAATTATAAAGAAGAAAAGAAATGGTAATCTCATGACAACTGAACAAACGCGACCAACAGTTACAGTAGGACCACTTATTTTCAACAAAGACGGGAAGCTCTTTCTTATGCAATCTCCAAAATGGCACAATAAATGGGTAATTCCAGGAGGAAAAATTGAACTTGGAGAAACCATGGAACATGCAACAAAACGAGAAATTAAAGAAGAAACAAATCTCGACCTGGAGGATATTCAATTTCTCACTGTTCTTGAAAATATTTTTGATCCTGTTTTTATCAAAAAAAAACACTTTATTCATCTTAACTTTACTGCAAAAGCAAAAAATCCTAACGCAGTTATTCTTAACGATGAGGCAACCGCATACAAATGGGTTACACTGAAAGAAGCAGAGACAATGGATATCGAACCATACACAAAAAAATTAATTGCTCTTTACAAAAAGCAAAATGAAGAATAATGACCCTTTCTTTTCTTTTAATCTAGTATACAAAAAACTATACTGCTCCGAAAGATTTATATACTGGTTTGGCAATGAGTGGTGCTATGGTTATTTTATTTGATCAATTCAATATGCCTGAAGATATTTTTGAGATCATCTTCGCGACCAAACAACAAGTTGTTGTCGGAAAGCTTCTTATCCAACGCATGAAAGAAAATGATGGGATTCTCACAAAAACAACCATGTCTCTTTTTGCAACGCATCTTCATGAAGGAGAAATTCTCGCAGAAATCGATGATCCATTGTATCGCGGAAAACAAGTGAAGCTCAGCTATAATAAAAGACAGTTTTACGACAGAATTTTGACTCCTATGAAAAGCATGGGACTTATTGATTATGATTTATACAAAAAACATTACAAAATTTCTGATAAATTTAACAAAGCAATGATCAAGATTGGCATTCTCTGGATGCAGGAACTGCGACGACCACCACAACAATTGAACATAAAAAAGAAAGATATTGATGAATTGTCTGCTTCGAGGGGATAGTTGTTATATAGTTTTCAAAGTGTCCTTTACTTCTTGAAAATGCTTGTTCTTCGCAAAAAGAAGATAGGTTTCTGGAACATCAATATCTAACATAGGAGACAAATCCTGATTGACGATAATCTGACACTTTATTTTCCAGCCTGTTAGCATTGAGATCACTCTTGCAATAAAAGAAGGACGCAAGAAAAAGGTGTAGAATTTTTCCAGCTTTGTTTCTTTTGTTTTATGCGCGCAATAAAATAAAATGCCATAAACTATTGCAAACAGACTTCCAAGTAGTATTGCAGGATGATACTTTCTTTTATGAAGATACCGAAAACATGCCCACCCAATCTTTCTCCAATTTTTTCTGTCTTTTCTTCCATCTTCTTTCAATAATTTTCTATGATCGAAAACTCCCTGCGCGAGCGCAAGCTCATTTGCTGTTATTCTCGTAAAATCAATATAATGAAGATTGCTTATTCTGATCTGCGCATTGTGTATTGGAAATAAGCCATATTTTATTTTTTCTTTTTTTACGTATAAAGAAAGCTTGTTGAAAAGAGCATCTATCTTTTTTCCATCAGTAAATCCCATGGCATAGTCGACATTCTTATCAACTGTTCTTATGAAATTATCAATGTCCTCTGCCTGAAGAAATGGCGCATCAGATGGAAGCAATATTCCTTTTGCTGTCCACTCTTGAAAACAATAGAGCAGACTTTGCATTAGTGATTCTTGATTTTCAACAAGGTGTATTCGTTCTCTAGCTTTTCCCTTGTATTTGCTAACCACTTTGTTTATCTTTTTTGGATCCGCAATGATGAAGATCTTATCAATACGTTTTGCACCTAATGCTGCATCAATGACATAGGAAAGAATTGGTTTTTGGTCTAATTCGAGATATTGTTTGTATTCTCGCTGTTTCCCAATGGTGAATGGCTCACAGTTCTTTGTTCCTGCAAGAATCACTGCGTTGATTTTTTCTTTCATCTTCACATTTCCTTCTTTGTTTTATAATTTATTCCATAAATGATTCATCTTATCAGTCTTTCTATCTGTACAAGCGCGCCATTCTGTATTGCTTCAAATCGGAATTTTTTGATTCCTTCTGTCACATCAGTGCTGTTGAACGTGCCATTGATTGGAATATCGGAATAATAGGTTTGTTGCGTCTCTGCGCCACCTATATCCATGGTGAATATAATTTGATCGTGCGTCTCTTCTGGAATTTCTACGCTGGAAACTCCTTCAGGAAAATTTACTTCAATAACTATTACTGTTCCATTTGTTCCATGATACACTGTTTTCGCAGTGCTGAGCATGTAATTTCCTATTTTGTTGACTTGGCTTGTGGTGACTGTATAGGATGATTCCTGAACAAACCTTCCAAATAACGCAAGCGAAGGAATGAGAAGCATCATCGCAAAACCAACAACAAACAAAAATTCTATTGCTGCCTGCGCTTTTTTAGGCTTTTTTGCATTGGTCATAATAGTCCTGTTTTTCAAGAGAAGATGCATCTTTTGCGAGTGGCTCATCACAGTTCACCACTTGCGCACTGACTGTTGCCGCAGTAATGGTATTGCTCTCGTCCGTAGTTGTTTCCACAAGATACAACGCACCGCCTAAGATAACAAGGAGCAACACGACGGCAATTGTTGTGTGCTGAAGCTGTTTTCGCATGCGATTATTTTGCATAAAGAACTATATATAATTTCCGAAAAGATGAGAATGATTGAGAGAAGAGGGTAAAGGTAGAGAAAAATAGAAAAAATAAAGGCAAAAGGAGAGCCTTTTGCCTAGTTAAATAATAACCCCGGTGCAACCCTGTTTCGAAAAACAGTCCCAGCAAACCAAGAAATTACTTTTTTAACAGAAAAAGAAGATAGCTGTCTGGATTATATAAACATTTCTTGTAGGAAAAATGATGTTTCTATATAGTTGGAGTGGTTTTTATATAAAAGTTAGTGTTTATTTTTTTATAAGAATATTGCATAAATTCATTTTTTAAGTCACACAAAAACAACATGGCCAGACGGAGCGAACGAGGTTCCCATACACAGTAGGGGGTTCTCGTTTGCGGAGTAGGGCGTGCGTCAGCACGACCGTCTGTGCCATTGTTGTTGTTTTTGTGTGGAATGAAACTTCAGCTCACCCAGAACAAGAAAGCATAAATACATCAATTTCCTGAGAAGTGCAATGCGCATTCCTCAAATTATGAAATCTAACAAAAAAGGAATCTATTTCACCCTCGAAGCAATCTTCGCACTCATGGTGATCAGCATTGGTTTCAGCATTATTCTCTATCTGTTTGTTGTTCTTTCCAAACCGCCTGTGAGTATTGTGCAAACAGAACTCTATGACACTGCGGATCTTTTCATGGTGGAAATTCAGGACATCGCAGAAGGAAACTGCAGCATCAACAGCACAGCAGTTGAAGAAGGCGACGGCAATATTACTGATGTTTCAAACACCCTCTTTCAACAACTTGGTGAATATTATTTTAGGTATAGTGCGCAGGATTGTGATTATTGCAATGATATGCTGAGCACGTGCATCGCGGATTATATTTCCTATAGAAACCTCAATGATATGAACATTGATGTTCGCATTGAAGGGACTTCTTTCTATACCTATAATGCAACGTTTGCCCAGGAAAATGCAACTGTTTTGTTTCCCTACAAAACTATTCTCTTTGGCACAGTCAATTATACATACATGTGGGGCCCTTATGTTGGGGAGATTAGAATATGGCAATAGATTTCAAGAATATATTTTGGAAGAAAGGCTTCATGTTTACGTTTGTCAGTATTTTTCTTATATCTATCTTTGCATTTGTTCTTTATGCAGCATCCAGCCACGTCATGATGGACAAACAAAACGCTGCAGCAGAACGAACTGAAGCAATTGTGGTCAACATGTTTACGAAATCACTGAGCGATGATGTTTTGACAACAATTGTCAAAGTTGCTGGTGCAAATGGTCTGCGCGCAATGGTTTCTTATGTTGACGCGACAGGTAATTCTATCGATGATCCTGAGGCATTTTACAGAGAAGTGATGATGAACGGCACTGTTTCTGGCACGTATGATCCCGTACCTCTTTCCAAAGATTTTATGATGACACTTACTGCATGGAATGATACTGAGTTTATTACCCTTGCAGAAATCACAAGTGGCTCTCCGCAATCCTTCGGCGATACATTTGCTGTCGCGCAACGAGTTTCTCTTCCTTCTGCTTATGACGCGCTTGAATCATTGCATTCGATGACTGTGACTATTGAAGATGTTTCTGCAACTTCCAATGTTTTGTATGCTGCTGTCTACAACGCAACTGGAACACTTGTTGCAATGGACATCCAATATTTTGAAACAGGAACAGAAAGTTACACATTTACTTTTGGCGGAGAATTGCCTCTGACGCAGGAGACGTATTATGATGTTGTTATTGCTGCGCCATTTACAGACACTGAGAGTGATTATACTATTGAAATAGCTCCAAATCCTGCATTTGAGTGTGCAGATCTTCAGTGCACTGTCGCGTCATGGACTCTTTCCATGACCGGTACTGGTAGCGAAACAGGAAATATTCCCATTGATTTTTATCTTGATACGCCGCTTGTTGGCGAAGGTTTTTTCTTAGGATTACTCAATTCTTTTGAAGCACTTGCGGAAGAACACCTTGCCATTGATGCAGAAATTAATGTGACCTCTATTATTATTGATGAAACTGGACCATGGGAAATTGATGTCAATACGACGTTTTCTATCTCTACATCGAAAACCACTGTTTCTTTTTCAGGAATTACTGGAGAAGGTTTTGCGACGATTCCGATTGAGGGGTTGTATGATCCGCAGAGCATAATATTAGGGTATGGCGAATTTCAAATTGTTTCTCAAAATGTCAGCGACGAATTTGATTCTTTGGATTTCTATAATCATTTGTATTACCACACGTATGTATTTAGTGAAGACGCGCCTAGTTTCTTGAACAGGTTTGCTGGCGAAGACGCAGATGGAAGCAATTGCTGCGGGATTCAAAGTGTGTTGCTGCAAGATCATGTGAGCGCTGCGGGATACAGCGATGATTCAGAACGAGGATATAGTTATGTGGATTATATGTTCAGGGATTCATCTGAATGTAGCACCGATGCAACAAGTCCAAACTATTTGTATTATGTGAGTTATAGTGGTAGTGATCTGGATTATACGACACTCGGAGTCAGTAGCAGTTATCCTCTCTTTGATTACGCATCTATCGAATTTTATCATCTTGATGAAATGAGCGATATGAGCGTTGGTACAGCGACTTGTCCGAATGAGGGTAGTGAGAGTAGTTAGGGTTTGTTATTTCTTCTCATTTTTTTCGTCTTTAATTTTTTGTTTGATTAAAATATTATTTCATAAATACCCCATTGCACTTTAGTGCAATGGGTCCCCCTGACATTTTGCGTTTGCTAGTGCGTGTATTCTTCTTTGTTGCTGAACAAATACTCGCCTTGCTGTTGCTTAAATCGCCATGCAGTGCTTTAGAATCCCTATGCCTTTATTATTTATTTTTCAGAATATAATCTATTTTTTAGAATACAGAAAAACGAAAAGATTAAAACAACTCATCAAAGCAAATAACTCTATCTCTTCTTTCTCTTCTTCTCAAACTCTAATTCATCGATACCTAACATCTTCTTGTGGAAATGAATTGTTTTTTTGCCAATATCTCTTGTTGTTTCGAATCCTTTTTTTGTTGTTTCAATTCCTCGTTTCAATCCTTCTTTATGCAAATCCACTGTCGCAGTATATGTTTCCTGCAATTTCTTCTTGACATAAAGATCCGCTATTTCTAACACTTCTTTGCCAACAAAAAAACCAGCAACAAAAAGCATAATCCAACTGAAAATGTACCCAATCAAATTCCACCAGTCAATATAATACGGCAAGTGGAGAAAGAACATGAATTTTGTGTAGAGACCAATAATCAAGCTGATAATTACTGTCATAATCGCAAGAACGAGCTTTGTTTTGATGGAAAGGTTGAATTGCATGATGTGTTTATTAGAAAGAACTCCTATTTATCTTTTTTTGTTGTAAATAACTCGTGTCGGATACGCAAATTCGATCTTTTCTTTCTCAAAGGTTTCTTTGATCTTCAAATTAATAGCACTTTTAACATCAAAAATCTTTGCGAGATCATTAATCCAATAAATCACCACAATGTTTAATGAGAAATCTGCAAACTGATCAAAAAAGACATCACAATTATCCTGCACTCCGTCCTGGTCTTGCACTATCTTTTTCACAATTTCCATTGCTTTTTTTAGTTTTTTGAGATCTGTTTCATAGACTAATCCTAATGTTAACTTCACTCTTCTTGTTCTTTCTCTTGTGACATTTTCAATAATATCTTTTGAAATAGTGGAATTTGGCACTACTAATTCTGACCCATCCAGCGTGGTTATTTTGGTAGAACGCATCCCAATCTCCTTGACAAATCCTTCATTCCCTGCCACTTTAATTCTGTCGCCAAGAGAAAATGGTTTGTCTGTGAGAATCGTGATACCACCAAAAACATTGCTTAATGTTTCCTGCGCTGCTAACGCAACTGCAAGACCCCCAATTCCAAGACCTGCGACAAGTGACGCGACATTGTAACCAAATTTGTCTAACACAATAATCGCTGCAATGAAAATAAGAACAATTTTGCTGAGTTTTCGTAAAATTGGAATTAACGCGTCATCTAAATCTGTTTGTGTTTTTTTGCTGAACGGAATAAGGTAATGTTTGATTAAGCCGTCGATTAATCGCGTGAAAAACCACGTGAGATTAAAAATGATCATGACGAGAACAACGTTAAAAAAAGTATGTTCTAGTGCTTCTGTTAATGTGAGTGTTTTGTACGCAATATAAAATCCAATGATAAAAATGAGGAAGACTGCAGGATGTTCGCAGACTTCAATCAACATATCATCTGCAACAGTTTGCGTTTTCTTTGTCAAAACTTTGATGAAATTTTTTATGAGATAGTATGCGATTTTTCCAACTATGATTGCGCCTGATAAGATACCGAAGAATATGAGGTATTGGAATAATGTGTTGCTGAAAAACGTCATTTGTAAGAGTGTTGGAATTGCCATAGTAGGTTGGATTAGGGGGTTGTTTTTATAGTTTATTGTTCATATGCTTTTTTCATTGCTTTGACCTCAGCCCATGAGTAAAAAGCTGCATTATATTGTGCTGTTGCGTCCAAATGCTCTGCGAATCTCTTACTGCACTCGACTGCTTTTGCGTCATTTTTCTTACTCTTTTCTAAAGGAAAGACTCCGTGACAAATCTTATCTTCTGTTCTGTATATTGCGTGAACTTCCTCTTCTTTTTCTTCAGCAGATTTTGTTCCATAATTATCAAGATCAAGCGAAACAACATATAAGCCGTTTGTGTCTATAATTCCTGCAGTATGTCTTTGCAATATTTCTTTATCTCCTGTTTCAAAGATAATCTCTGCACTTATTCTTTCAATATTTCTTAAATCATACCCTGATGGAAACGAAGGACATGATTTGTTTACAAAATCTGATGGAGTAGGGTGAATATGATAGGTGGTGACACTTTCTACAAGGTTTTCTTTAAGCCCTTTTACTATCGTCCCTAATACTTGTTCATCATACGAAACGGATGCAGGCTGCTCATTCATTCCTGATTCATACCATGTTCCTGGTTCTCCCTGTATCTCAACGTATATCCATGCTTCTTCTACTGCACTTGTATTCGCTAAATAGCGTAATTGCTGTTCTCCTTCCCATCGCTTTACTTGGACAACGTAATGCTCAGGAGTTGTATTTACTATGAGCTGTTGGTCTGTTTTTGCTTCAAGCGTTTTTCCTGTATGAGGAGCACAACTGAGAACTGTTCCTGTGAGAAGTGTAGTGAGTGTTTTCATGTTGGTTTTTATTTTATCTGTTTGCTTTCTTTTCCATTCGTCAACGAAATCCCTACTGTCATACCACCGAGAAACGAACATTGCTTTTTAAAGGTTGTGTAGTTCACTACTTCTAAAGGATAAACTATTTAAAAGAGCTGCAATTTTTTGGTTGTATGGAAACAAAAACAGATACTTTTGAAAATCCTGTTGATATGCTGCGTCGCACACGAGCAGAACAAGCAATTCTTGCGCAAACACGCTGGGCAGCTCTTCATGATTACGTCCGTTATGATGACGTTAAAGATAAATTTAACAATTGGGCAAAAGGCCATACAGGTACTACATACGATGCACAACTCGCAAAAGCACCAGAAGCACATCTCATTTTTTCTGAATCAGTACTCCCTCTTCTTCGACCTGCATCAGAAATTCTTGATGTTGGGTGTGGCACAGGCTTAGCAGGAGCGCCACTCATCGCATCTGGACACACTGTTGATGGTGTTGATATTTCTCCTGGGATGCTTGGAAAGACAAAAGAACGTGGATATAGAACGGCATGGCAACAAAATATTGTTCATGGAATAAATACTCGAGAACGACAATATGACGCACTCATTTCTGTCGGGGTTTTTGGAGAATATGTCCCTCCTGTTCTTGCACTACAACACGCATTACCTCATTTAAAGCAACGAGCAGTTGTTGCATTTACCACAGAAAAAACAAGCACATATATTGATGATGTTTTTGATGTGCTTTGGAGACATCGATTCATCCATCACACTCCTCTTGAACAAGCAGTGTATGGAGAAAGAAAAGCTTGTTTAGCACCACAAATGTATTATTATGTGACTGCGGCGAGGATGTAGTTCTTCCAAAACCAAAAACATTAATAAGAATACATTTCCTCATTTTCTCATGACAAACAAAGGACTTAAAGTCGGTCTTGAAATCCACCAACAAGTTGCTGGAAAGAAATTATTCTGCAACTGTCCTGCGGAACTTGCAAAAGATGAAGAACAACCAAACCTTGTTGTCAAACGAATTCTTCGCGCAGTTGCCGGTGAAACTGGAGAACTGGATATTGCCGCAGCACATGAACAAAAAAAACAAAAATATTTTTTGTATAATTCCTACGACGCATACAATTGTCTTGTGGATATTGATGAAGAACCGCCACAACCCATAAACAAAGAAGCATTGGAAACTGCACTTATTGTTGCACAATTATTGCATGCACATATTGTTGATGAAATTCAAGTGATGCGAAAAACTGTTGTCGATGGTTCCAACACCACTGGCTTTCAACGAACATCGCTTGTTGCACAAAACGGATTTATCGACGTCGATGGCAGAAAAATAGGAGTTGATACAATCTGTTTGGAAGAAGATTCTGCAAAGATTGTCGAGAGAAAAGGTGACTTTGATGTCTATGATTTATCTCGACTTGGCGTTCCGCTCATTGAGATTGCAACTGACGCAAGCATTGACAGTCCTGAACTCGCGCAAAAAGTCGCTGAGAAAATTGGGATGATTCTTCGTTCTACTGGAAAAGTAAAACGTGGACTTGGCACTATTCGACAAGATGTCAATGTCTCGATTACAGGAGGACAACGTGTGGAAATTAAAGGTGCACAGGATTTGAAGTTGATTCCTACTATTGTCAAAAATGAAATGCAACGACAGCAGACGTTACTGGATCTTCAAAAACAGATCGGTAAATTTGTACTTGAGAAAGACTTTGTGGATATCACTCCTGTTCTTCAGAGTTGTCCTTCTAAAATTGTACAGAATACGCTCAATGAAAATGGCGTCATCTACGGATTAAAGTTAGATGGTTTTGTAGGGCTGCTCGGCAAAGAAACAATGCCTGGCAAGCGTATTGGTTCAGAATTATCCATGTACGCGAAAGCTGCAGCAGGTGTTGGTGGCTTATTTCACAGCGATGAACTTCCTAAATATGGTATTGAACAAGAACATGTTGATCTTGTCAAGAAAAAATTGGGCTGCGGCGCAAAAGACGGATTTGTGATTATTGCAGATCAAAAAGAAAAAGTACTTCGCGCACTTGAAGCGGTGTATGCTCGGACAATTGCACTGCAAGAAGGTGTTTTGAAAGAAGTTCGTAACGCACACGAAGATGGAACAACTTCTTTCATGCGACCAATTCCTGGCGCTGCGCGTATGTATCCTGAGACTGATGTCATGCCACTTGTTGCTGAAATTGGTGGATTGAAATTACCTAAATTACTTGAAGAAAGTTCTGCTGACTTTGTCAAACTTGGCCTCGCAAAAGACCTTGCTGATTTAATTGCAAAATCCGGAAAAGCCGCGGTGTTTGAAAAATGGATTGCGCGGTTTAGAAATCTCAAACCTGCATTTATCGCAGAAACCATGATTCCAAAAATTCGGGAAGTGAAACGAAAATACAATGTTGATATCGAAAAGATTACTGACGAAAACCTTGAAGAAGTCTTTGCGCAGCTTGATAAAGGCAGTGTTCCAAAAGAAGCGCTCGATGATATTCTTCTTGATCTTGCAAAAGAAGGTACGTGTGACTTTTCCAAATATCACGGGATGAACGATGCTGAGCTTGAAAAAATCTTGAAGAAAATTGTTGCTGATGGCAAAGGAGCACCGCTTGGAACGCTCATGGGTTTTGCAATGAAAGAATTACGCGGCAAAGCTGATGGAAAAAAGATTAACGAGATTTTGAGGAAGTTGGTTGGGTAGAAGAATAGAAAATTAAAAAAAGAAAATAAAGAAAGAGAAAATTATCTGCCCATTACTGTTTCTATTATTTTTGCTTCGACAATGTAAGGATCAACATTTGCACACGGTCGTCTATCTTCAAGATATCCTTTATGTTCAACTGCAACTTGCCATGGTATTCTGATGCTTGCTCCTCTATCAGAAACTCCTGCTCTGAATTCTCTGAAACTACAAGTTTCATGGTGCCCGGTTAATCTTTCTTGAATACCTTCGCCATACACTGCAATATGCGCATCATGATTCCTTTCTAAGCGCTCAATTATCTCGGGGAAGCCTGCATCACTTTCTCGCATTGCTTTGTTTGAGAAGTTTGTATGCATGCCTGCACCATTCCATTCTTTTTCTGGTTTTGCTGCAAGAGATGCAATGACGCCATACTCTTCTGCGATTCTGTTCATAAGATATCTTGCAATGATCAAGTCATCTGCTACTCTCAATGGATCACTTGCAAGCGTTCCATTACCCATTTGAAACTCCCATTGCCCAGGCATAACTTCTCCATTTGCTCCTGCAATTACTAACTTTGCATCGAGACAGGCAAAAAGATGTCTTTCCATAATTTCTCTTCCAAAAATTCTATCCGCACCAACACCACAATAATACGGACCTTGTTTTGCAGGAAATCCTTTCTTTGGAAAGCCTAACGGTCTTCCTATTCCTCCTTGATCTGCTCTCATGAATGTATATTCCTGCTCTAAGCCAAACCAGAATTCTGCTACTTTATGTGCTTCTACCTGCGCACGAAGTAAAGCACGAGTGTTAGAAGGATGCGGTGTGTCTCCTGGAACAACCATAACTTCACATAATACTAATATAGAAAGATACTCGGATTGCACTTTTGATCTTATAGGATCAAGATACACCCGAACTGGCTTTAGGACACAATCGGATGCATGGCCTTCTGCTTGTTCTGTGCTGCTTCCATCAAAACCCCAAATTGGGATCCTCTTTATACTTTCATCAGGAAGAGTCAATGTCTCTATTGTTGTTCCATCTGGAACATCAAACACTTTTGGCTTTCCACGTATCGCTGCTGTTGGTTCTACACCATCTAACCACAAATATTCTGCAATTACTTTCATCTCTAACTCCCCCTTTTTCTGTCATCGCATTATTTTTTCTCAAGAATTTTTACAATCTCTCCAAACACATTCTCAATATCCTGGTCCCCATCAACTTCCTTCAACATTTTTTTCTTTTTATAATATTCTATTAATGGCGCAGTGAGTGTTCTATATGTTTCCATGCGCTTATGCACTGTTTCTGGCTTGTCATCATCGCGCTGCATGAGTTTCTCCCCACATTTATTGCATATGTCTTTCTTTTTTGGAGGATTTGTTTCCACGTGAAATATGGCGCTGCATTTCGGACAGCTTCGTCTTCCTGATAAACGCTTGATAAGAACTGCTTCATCAACCACAAGAGAAATCACTGCATCTAATTTTTGATGCATTTCTTTCAAAAGGTGGTCAAACCCTTCTGCTTGTGGAATTGTTCGTGGAAAACCATCAAGTAGATATCCATTTTTGCAGTCTGGTTTTTGTAAGCGTTCTTTGACAAGACCTACTGTAATGTTGTCATCCACTAATTTTCCGGATTTGAGAATTGCATCTGCCTGTTTGCCTAAGGGAGTTTGTTCCTTAATCGCTTGCCGAAACATGTCGCCAGTAGAAATCTGCGGAACATTGTACTTTTTGCAAATGTGTTGTGCCTGTGTTCCTTTGCCCACACCTGGTGGTCCGAGAAAGATTATTCGCATGAAGTTTGTGGAAGGAATGTTGTTTATATGTTTTACTTTCTTACATCCATTTGCTTGTATTTTTTCTTACTTCCAGAACATCTTTTTTAGAAAGGGGTACTCCCGTTCTATTCCCAAATCCATAGAATTCTTTAAGAGGATTTCTCTCACCAGAAAGGAGACTCTCCAGTGCTAAGAATAATAAAGCATTCCCATCCCACTTCAACTTCTTTATATCTTTTCTATATTTTTCTTTGTTGTTCAGAAATTTGATGAAATTTTCTTCTGTAATATCCTTCACTGCCATGCCATACTGCAACTTATTGATATAATGCCCATTGATAATTTGCTCAAACTGCCGTTTTATTGGAATAGAAAATATTGGTTTTTCCAAATATAACGCTTCGCTTAATGTCGTGAATCCACCGTTGATAATCACTGCATCTGCTGTTGCAAGATCTTCAACATACTCTTCTTTGTTGAATTTTTTGAAGATCAGATTTTCTTCTTTTGCTTCTTTATTGAATCCGTAAATAATGAACTGTTTGTTGATCTTTTTTAGAATAGGAAGCATTCTCTTGTAACTCGATGATGTCTGATAGACAAAAATATGTTCTTTGTTTTTTTGTTCATTATTTTTTTGTTCTTTACTCTTTATTCTCTTTTGTTTTATTTCCTGCACATCTTGCTTTACTACTGGCGGAACAAGCACTGTATTCTTCATTATAATTTCTGTTGGAAAGAAAGTTGTAATGATTGTATTATTTGGACTTGGAAGAAACGTATGAATGACGATTTTTGAGTACAACGCTGTCAACCACTGCCCTTTGATTTTGTCAATCTTTGTGTTTGTGATGCTGTGCTGATTGTCTATGCTGATTGTTGGAACATTGAAGAGTTTTGCCCAATACAACGCAAATGGTTCGAAATCTGTAATGACTACGTCTGGTTTGCGTTTTATGAACGCAATTGGATATTGCAATGAAGCAAGCGCCATCAATGGAAGTTTTGCTATGTTGATTGCTCCTGTCAGAACACTGCTCACTGTATTATTGATATAATACATGTGGAAACCAAGAATTCGCTTGATTGGGAAGAACTGTTTTAAATATTTGTAGCCTTTCCCGTGACTGAAGATATGTACAGCATGCTCTTTTCTTAATTCGTCGATAATTGTTTTTGCACGAATCGCATGACCATTGCCTTCTCCTGCGACTGCGTAAAATATCGTTGCCATTGTCCAGAGAGTTCCATAAGCGTATAAAAATAATACCTTTTTCATTCGAAACATATATAAATGACTTGCAATTTCAAAAGTTTCATGCCAAAATTCCAAGAATCTGATCCTCAAAAACTTATTACCGCTGTAGCACAAGAACTTAAAAAACTAAGCACTATCAAAGCTCCAGTATGGGCAGCATTCGCAAAAACAGGCGCTAACGCAGCACGACCTCCTACTGATCCAGACTGGTGGTATGCTCGCGCAGCAGCACTTCTTCGCAAAATCGCAGTTCGTGGTCCTGTCGGGACAGAAAAACTCCGCACTATTTACGGCGGTAGAAAACGACGAGGACACCAACCAGCAGAATTCAGAAAAACTGGTGGAAGCGCAATCAGAAAAGTATTGCAGCAACTCCAAACAGCTGGATATGTTAAATATAAAGATAAAGGCATCAAAAAAGGACGAATTGTTACTCCACAAGGGCTTTCTTTCCTTGACAAAGTTGCAAAAACAGTCAAAAATCAGTGATTATTATGGCACGAAATATTCATGTAAGTAGAAAATTACGCTTAGCAAAAGTCGGCAAACAAACACGTTGGGCACCTTTCTGGGCAGTTCCTAAAAAATACGGCAAAGGAAGACGCGTGCATCCTGGACGACTTACTGTTATCAAACGAAATTGGCGCCGTGTTAAAACAAAAGCATAAATGTGAATCCTATGGCTGAAAAATTAGAACGAACATATACCATTCCACTCAGACGAGAATATCTTAAAGTTCCTCAATATAGAAGAACAGAAAAAGCTAGCAGAGCACTTCGCGAATTCCTTGTCAAACACATGAAATCTGATAATATCAGAATCGGCAAATTTCTCAATGAACACCTTTGGATGCACGGCATGAAAAACCCGCCACACCATGTGCGCGTGAATGTTGTCAAAGTTCCAGAAGGAACAGTTTATGCAGAACTCTTCGGCAAGCCACTCAAATTTGGCAAAGATGAGAAAAAAGAAGGCAAGGAAAAAACTGAAGAAAAGAAATCTGTAGAAAACGTTGTTGACGCTGAAGTTCTGAAAGAAGAGAAGAAAGCTGAGACAAAAGCAAAGCCAAAGAAAGAAGCGAAGAAGGAATAAGTTTCCTATATTATTTTCTTGATTGAAATTCTTTAACAACTGACAAAAACTATTTTACTTCTTCATTGATTCTTTTTTCTATTTAATCAAGTAACAAACTATATAAATCGCGCAACCTCATACTTTTTTATGACAAAAAAGATCATCCTTGTTGCTGACGATGAACCTCATATTGTGGATCTCATCAAACTCAGTTTAGGAACAGAAGATTATGAAATTATCGAAGCAACAGATGGCAAAGAAGTGCTCAAACTTGTTGCTAAGAAAAAGCCAGACCTCATTCTTCTCGATGTCATGATGCCCGGCCTTGATGGCTACGAAGTTTGCAGAAGAATTCGACAAAACCCTGCAACAAAAGACATTGTCATCGCAATGGTCTCTGCAAAAAAAGAAGATCATGATATTTTAACAGGCATTGACAAAGGAGCAATTGCCTACATCACCAAACCATTCAGCCCAATTGAACTGCAAGAAAAAGTCCGCGAATTACTTCGCCTCTGATTTTGCGAGATCAATAGGGAAAACTATAAATACAAAAGAAAATAAAAAAATAAACAGTGTACTTAAGGAGGATGATGTTCATGAAAAAGATTCTAATTTTAGCAACTATTGTTTTGCTTCTTCTCGCACTTGGTGCATGCAGACAGGAAGCTGATACTGCAAGGAAGACGACTGAATCAAGCACTGATGAAGCTGACAGCGAAGAAGGTGCTGAAGACAGTGAAACAGCTGACACTGAAACAGCAGCTGAAGATCTTGACGTCAACGCAAATGAAGAAGCGTTTGTCCAAACTGGCAAAGCACGTGAAGAAGTCACTGTTACCATTGATGGCGCATCACCTTCCACAATTGTTGTTGATAAAGGAGAACTTGTGACGCTTGTTGTGTACAGCGAACGAGTAAAACCGACACAGATTTACAATGAGGATCTTCTTGTTGACGAAAATATTGACAGAGGAAGAAGCATTGAATTAACTATTGAAGCAAATGAAGAAGGAGTGTTTTACTTCACAGACAAAAACACTGGCGATCAATTGTTTAAGTTTATGATCGCTGGCATGAGTTTTGGGCAGAATAATTAGAATTATTTTTTATTTATTCTTTTTATTATTTTATCTTCTTCATTTCTAATTTTTCTGAAAAAATTACTTAACTCAAAAACTCCTGCAATCCTATTTGCTTCTTCTTCAGGCTTGCCATGATGCTCTGCCGCTCTTCTTGATACTTCTCTTCTGCTTTTTCATCTAATAGCGGAACTCCATACACTCCATCATAACCGCCTTTGACGTTTATTTTTCCTGCCCTATTTCTTTCCATGATCTCTGCAAATTCAGCACTTGTTGCTTTCGCAATCTCGTCTATTGGCATTCTGAGTAGAACATCATACTCAGATTGTTTCTCTGTCACCAATTTTTTGTATTCTTCCCAGACTTTCTTTGTCGCAACTGCTTTTCCATGGAACTGTGAAAGAAGCTCTGATATTGGAATTAACGAGCGAAACGGTTTCGCGTTTTCTGGCTTGTATCCTAATGGGCGATTTGCAAGTTCTTCTATTCTTTGATCGACACCAACTGTTAATTTCTTACCACACTTGGGACAAATATTATGGAGCTGTTTTGCTTGCTCTGGTTCCAGAGAAAGGTTACAATTTCTGTGGCCAGTCAAATGATATTTCCCCAGATTTGGATTCACTTCAATTGTTTCTGTTAATCCTTTTCCTGTTTCCAACGCTTTTGCCAACGCATTAAATGTTGGTTCGATATTCAAGACTGTTGCTTCTCTTCCCAATCTCCACGGCCAAAAGCTATGCGTATCAGAGAAGCTGACAAGATTTATGTTATCTAATTCTTTCAAACGCCAATTCATTTCGGGATTACTACTAAGACCTGTTTCAATTGCATGAACATTTTTTATTTGATCCTGGAATGCATCTTTTATGGAATCAAAGCCGCCATTCGCGCCGTATAACCCAAACCATGGTGTCCACGCATGCGCGGGGATAACTTGAATACGTTCATCTATTGCTTTCATCTTTTCAACTAATTCTGGACAAGGAATTTTGAAGATTGGTCTCCCATCATAGTCTACTCTTCCTCTTGTGAGCAGGAATTTTGTGATCTCATCCACTGCTTGAAAACTTGGGGCAAAAATAAGATTGTGGATTCTTCGTCCTTTATTGTTGTGCGTGTAGATCAAGGAAATTTCTGTTTGCAGAATGAAGTTGAAGCCAGTTTTTGTTTGAAAAAAGCCGCTTCCTTTTTCTGTTTCTGTCAAATTTGTTTTCAAATCCTGAATCCATTTTGGATGCGTAAAATCTCCTGTTCCTAGCAGGTTTATTCCTTTGACTCTGGCCCATTTTTCTAGATTTGGAATGGTAAGATCTTTAGAACATGCTCTCGAATATTTGCTGTGAATGTGCATATCTGCTATGAATTCCATGCAGAAACTGAGAACTAGTATTGTTTAAATGGATTTTGAAAAAAAAGAAGAAAAATTATCTTTTAGTCTATTCTCAATTCTGTGTGTCCTTATTTCATTGAATAAATCGCATCTGGGGAAACAACGACAAACTGATATTCCGTTGGATGAGATTTTATTACAGGTTTGAGACTAGTGAATTCTTGAGATATTCCAAATGTATTTGCTCCGAGCTTCAAAACACTACCCTGTGCTTGCGCTGGATTAAAACCTGATTCATTAAATGGATGCCTCGTCCCAAACTTTTGCGATGGAAATCTTTTCTTTGCAGCTGTGATAACATTTTGAGCATATTTGAGACCACCGGCATCTACAATCAGCTGTGAATTATTTACTATTCCTTCCTTATCGGTCAGCCGAGCAATTGGTTTCACACCATACTCTGTTTGCCTTGCTATTGCAAGTGGTCGAACAATGACATACTCTCTCCCATCACGTGGGCACTCACCGGCCAACGCTTGTTCATATGAGAAAATATCAATCGTTCTATCACGCATATACCCATTCAGTAAATCTCTAAAAGACACGTCCTTCAAAATAACTGTGTCTACTGAAGTTATTCCGCCTCTATTCTGAGCAGCTTCATACACATAGGGAGTTAAAAGCCCCCATTGTCCGTCTTTGCCGCCATGTCTGGTTGCAACTACGCATGCTGATTTTGGTCCAAATATTCCATCAACATCTGGTCCCATATAATCCTCAGAATTTGCTGTTAACCATTTTGGAACTGGAAAATTTTCGAGCAAAAGTGGCATTGGTGCTGGAACATATCTTTGTCTTCGGTATGCATCTACATTTCGCTGCGCTTCTGGAATAGTACTTCCAGATATAACAAAACCTCAATTCCTTGTCTTAATGTGATTGGTCCTATAGTCATTTTCACTACCCCCTAAGATTTCTCTTAGATGGTAGTTTTTAGAAGTCAATACTTCACGGTTGTTATCTCCAACCTGACGATTTTAGTAAATCGTATTAGGATGGGGAAGACAATGATTTATATAGTTTTCGGTTATTTTACTACTTTATAGTGATGCATTAAAAGATGAGACTTATTTAGATCTCATTTCTCAACATTATCTTATGCAGCCTTCAACTTTCGCTGTTCTGCAAGTAATCCAGAAATTTGACCGTCAACTTTTCTTATATCGCGCTGCAAATCCATTTTTTTAATTTCTAATGTTGTTCTTTCTGCTTTCAACGCAGTTACATTTCCTTTTGTATAAGATGACACATTTCTTTCCGCCTGCATAATTCTTGGAATAAGACGAGTAAGTTCTTTATCTATTTCTCGCACCAAGCCTTCAAGCGTTCCTTTTGTCTGGAAATGTTGCTCCAACTCACTCGCAATTTTCTCTGCGGGACTTTTTCTGCTGAACCAATCCAAGAAACCCATCTTCTACCTCTTCAACTTCTTCTCCAACTCTGCAATAGCCATTGTTGTCTTGACCACAGAATCTGGATTTAGAGAAATGGATTCTATACCACATTCCACAAGGAATTTCGCAAAGTCAACGCTATCGCTTGGCGCCTGACCACAGAAGCCAATATGCTTGCCCATCTTTGTCGCAACAGACACTGCACGCTGAATGAGAAGTTTTACTGCTTCATTGTGCTCGCTATAGACATGCGCGACAAGTGCAGAATCACGATCGACACCTAACGTCAGTTGTGTGAGGTCATTGGAACCAATCGAAAAGCCATCAAAAATGCTGAGGAATTCTTCTGCCAAGATAACGTTCGCTGGAATTTCACACATCACATAGACCTGCAATCCATTCTTGCCTTGCACAAGTCCTTGCTTTTTCATGACATCAATGACGTTTTTTCCTTCTTGCACTGTTCGACAGAACGGAATCATCACTTTGACATTCGTGAGCCCAATTTGTTCACGTACTTTTTTGATTGCAACGCATTCTAATTCAAATGCTTCTCTATATTCATTGCTGTAATATCGTGACGCGCCACGCCAGCCAATCATCGGGTTCTCTTCATGTGGCTCGTAGAGATGACCACCAATAAGATTTGCATATTCATTTGTCTTGAAATCACTCATTCGAACAATCACATCTTTTGGATAAAACGCTGCACCAATCGTTGCAATTCCCTGACTGAGTTTGTCAATGAAATATTGTTTTTTGTCTGCGTAGCCATGCGTCAATTCTTCAATTTGACGCTTGAGCTTTTCGTCTTTAATTTGTTTAAAATGAATGAGTGCTTTTGGATGAATTTTGATATAGGAATTGATGATAAATTCCTGTCGTGCAAGACCAACGCCGCTGTTTGGGAGGAATGATTTTTCAAACGCTTGCTCTGGCGCTGCAAGATTCATCATAATCTTTGTTTTTGTGTGCGGAATTGATTTGAGGTCTGTTTCTTCTATTTTAAATTTGAGAAGGCCGTCGTAAATAATTCCTTTTTCTCCACTAGAACAATCCACTGTGACTTTTTGTCCATTTTTCACCACTTCTGTCGCATTGTTTGTTCCAACAACACATGGAACACCAAGCTCTCTGCTTACGATTGCAGCGTGACAAGTTCTTCCTCCACGCTCTGTGACAATTGCTCCAGCAATCTTCATGATTGGTTCCCAATCTGGATCCGTCATTTCTGTGACTAATACCTGCCCTTTTTTAAAGTGTGAAATTTCTTTTGCATCACGGATAATCGCAACAGGACCTTGTCCAATCAATTCTCCTACTGCCTTTCCTTCTACTACTACTTTTCCTTTTTGTATCAGTTTGTACTCTCTAAGTTTTGTGAGATCTTTTTGTGAATGCACTGTTTCTGGACGCGCCTGCACAATAAAGAGCTTGTTCATCACACCATCTTTCGCCCACTCTAAATCCATCGGCTTGAAATGTCCTGCTTTTTGTGAATAATGATCTTCGACAATACAAGCCCATTTTGCCAAGGTGAGAATTTCATCATCTGTCAAAACAAACTTTTTTCTATCTGGCTCTTTCACTTCAATTGTTCGTGTTGTTTTGCCACCATTCTCGCTGTAGATCATTTTAATCTTTTTTTCACCAAGTTTTTTGGAAAGAATTGCTTTGTAGCCTGCTTTCAATGTCGGTTTGAAGATATAATATTCATCAGGATTCACAGAACCCTGCACAACAGTTTCTCCGAGACCATATGATCCTGTGAGGAATACTGCATCCTTAAATCCAGTTTCTGTATCGATGGAGAACATAACACCAGAACATGCTTTGTCGCTTCTCACCATTTTTTGAATACCAATACTGAGTCCGATAGAAAAGTGATCAAATCCCTTGTCTTCGCGATATGAGATTGCACGATTCGTAAATAATGACGCGAAACAATTTTTACATGCACTGATAAGTTCCATTTCTCCTTTGATGTTGAGATAGGTTTCCTGCTGTCCTGCAAAACTTGCGTCTGGTAAATCTTCTGCTGTTGCTGAACTTCGCACTGCAACATCTGTTCTTGGACCATACATTTTACAGAGTTTTTGATAACCGACAAGGATTTCTGCTCGTAATTCCGGCGGAAACTCTGCATGCCTAATGAGCTCTCTCACTTTATGCCCGCGATCTGCAAGATCTTTCATATTATGGGTATCGAGTCCTTTAAGGATGGATTTAATGTGTTCATGTAATCCTGCTTTGTCAATAAGATAGCGGTACGCGTATGCTGTTACTGCAAACCCATTTGGAATGTTGACTCCTTTTTGCGTGAGCAATCGGTGCATTTCTCCCAACGATGCGTTTTTGCCGCCCACTAATGGGACGTCTTCGATGCCTAACTCGTCAAACCAGAGAATAAATTTTGTTGCTTTTGTGTTCATAGACGTTTTTTTGGTGCTTCATAAATATAAATCTTTTTATAATGGGTTGTATCATTGATATATCATGTTACTTTTTATCCTATCACAGAAAAATCTGCCTTTAGCACAAGCAGAGATTGCTTCGTTTTATTCTGTCCAAAAAACGAAAGAAAACTATGTTTTTGTTTCTTCTAAAAAGATTCTAGATATCCCCCTTGCGTTTACTAAAGAGATTCATGATATTCTTTTTTTTTGTAGGAGAAAAGATCTTGAGAAGCATATTAGAAAATATAATTGGAACAGGAAGATAAAAGGAAGCTTTTGCGCGCGAAGTGACGTGCAGGATATTGAACGAAAATTAGGTGGCATGATCTGGGATATATTGCAAAAACCAATTGTTGATCTTGAACATCCTGATACATTAATTCACTTTTTCTTTATTGGAAATGCTGTTTATGCTGGATTGCGATTGTGGAAAAATAATAATGCATTTTTGCAACGAAAAGCACAACTTCGACCTGGATTTTATCCCGCATCGCTTGATCCGCAACTTGCCCTTGGGATTGTTAATTTATCTGGTGTAAAGAAAAATGCACTTGTTGTTGATCCGTTCTGTGGCACAGGAGGGATTTTAATTGAAGCTGCTTTTTCTGGACGAAAGGCAATTGGTTTTGATATTAGCAAGTGGATGTTGAAAAAGTGCACACAAAATTTGGAGCATTATAAAATTAAAAATAAAGTTGTTTCTGTTACAGTTGGTGATGCGACCACTTTCAGAAAAAAATGCGCTGCGATTGTCACAGAACTGCCTTTTGGAAAAAATACGCGATCACAGGATCTAGTTTTATTATATTCTCAATTTTTATCAAATGCAAAGAAAAATACGAACATTCTTGTGGTTGGATTTCCTGATTTTATTGACTACATAAAGATTTGTAGAAAGACTGGCTGGAAAATAAAACATGATTTTAGATGGTATTTACATCAGACATTGTCGAAGCATGTTGTTGTTGCTACTAGAAAAATCAAAATAAAGAGACGTTGAATTCGCCATATTTCGTCATGAGATCTGCTAGTCCATAATCTTTACTTGTTACAAGAACACTTCCTCGTAATTGCTGTAAGGATTGAGTGACTGCTTCAGTTAGCTCAATGATGCCATCGCCTCTTTTTCCATGGAAAACATGCTCTCTATCAATGAGGATTCCTGCATGAATTGGTCTTGAACCTGCATACCAGAATCGTACATCAGCAAATTCAACCATTTTTATATGGCTTAGGGATTCTAATACTTCTTTTATTTTATCATTATTTACTACTGCACCTGTTCTGAGAACACCTGCATAATAAAGCGCGGTTTCTATTCCTGTTCTTCCATAAACACTGCCATTTATTGCTTCAAGATTTGCAATCACAGCTCTCTGATTCGTTGATGCATTATCACCAAGTATTCCAACACACTTTCCAATATCCATAAAATTCAGAACTTCCCAATGATTTATAAAATTTTTGACTTGCAAATCTACTTATCTAACCTTTTCCATAGCGTCCAATGCAAACTTTACCTGCGCTGCTGTTGGTGGAACATTTTTCTGTGAGAAATTCTGTGCTAAAACTGCAAGATGGCGTAGCTCTGGCGATGTTGCCCATTGTTCTTTTGGAATTTTTTCTTTTACTTCTTTAAAACAATGAATGATAAGATCTCCTGCTGTCTTCTCAAATGCAGACAATTCTTTCTGCTGGATTGTTTGTACTGGTTCTGTAATTATTTCCTCTTCTTTTGCTTCTTCTTCAGCAACTTCTTTTGACTCTCCTACTGCTTCTGTAATTACTGTTGGAACTTGCTTCTCAAGAATAACTGATGTAGTCTGCACAACTGCTCCTTCTTGTGGTACGATTGTTGCTGAGACTGCTGATGATGATGCAATTTCTGCTGTTGCAGTTTGTGCAATTTCATTCAACATTGCGCTGAAATCTATTCCCAAAATCACTGCATTAATATCATTTGGATCATTTGAACTATCTGCTTGGATGACTGTGCTATTTTCTGGATATGATGCTTGCACTGCTTCCAGTGATGCTCCCAAAACATGCTGCGCTGTCCCATTTAATGCGTTGACAACAAGCGTATCCTGCTCAAGCTCTTGAGTAATTGATGAAGAAATTTCTTTTTCTTTTTGCTCGATTTCTTCAGGTGTTGGTCCTTTCCATTGTGGCGCTGTGTTTTGTAGCTGTGCTGCTTTTTCTAGGCTCTCTTTATACCATTCTGCATCTCTCGAACCAAGAATAGAAATTGTTTCTTTATAGATCGCAAAATCCACTTCCTGCGGCTTGCCAAACAACTGCTCAATGGTATTTCCCAACAAAGTGAGTTCTCCAATATGTCTGTCTGTTATTTTCTGTTTTTTGCTGTATTCTTCCTGCATATACACTTTCGCAATTGTATTCGTGTCAAAGTCTCTCTCCAACATAAATGGTTGTTTTCCCATTTCAATCGAAGCAATGTTTAATGATTTTTTTGTGATGAAATATTTATCTGGACTGATAAGACCTGAATTTAATACTGTTCCTAATCCCTTGCAGCCAAAAATAAGCACTTCTTCTTTATTCATTTTGTAACTGGTGTGGATTATTCCTGAAGCTTGGCTGTCAATCATTCTCTGGATTATGATTGCAAACTGCATTTCTTTTTGTTCTGTCTGCTCTGCTTTCTTGTTTTTTATCATCAAAGCTATTGCTTCTGGACTGTAAAATGATGCCCAGACTTGGAGAATCGTATTTTCTACTTGTTGCATCCCTTGAATTCCTAATATCGACTCGTGTGCGTTTGTTTCTTCGTAATGGATTGAGGAAGGTCTTAGGACAACGATCGGTTCTTCTCCTGTTTCCATCAAATCGTTTAATGAGTGGATTTCGTCTATGTTCAACGCATAATACGCATCGTGGACTTCTTCTCTCAACTCTTCTGGAAATGGTGCATTAAGGATGAGCATTCGTATGGTGTCGCTTGCCTCTTGTATTTTTGTTTCATTGTCTTCTAGTTGTTCAAGGATTTCTTTTGCCTGTTTTTTTATTTGAGTGGTTGTGAGAAACTCATCAAACGCTGCTGCTGTGATGATGAATGCTACCGGGACTGGAAATTTTTGTGCAAGAACTGCAAGCTGTATTGCTTTTTGTCCTACTAGATGCAACGACTCTTTTGTTGCTTTTTTCAACGTCACTATATTTGTCACACGGTCACCACTTTGGATAGAATTATTTTTTATGGAAAGATTTGTATTTAAAGGTATTGGTAGTGGTCATCGGTCTCATGCGCTTCAGGGGTTGTATGCTTTATTTTTACTTCTATAAGACCCCATGCAATGCTTCGCGTTGCATGGGTCCCCCTGACAGTTGAGGTTGCTAAGCGAATATTTAACAAATTAGTGCGTGTATTTTCTTTTACTGCTGAGCAAATATTCGCCTTGCTGTTGCTTGAATCGCCCAGAAGTCCTTTTGAATCCCCATATCTTTATTATTTATTTTTTTATAGAAAAAGTATAATCCAAAGAATAAAAGTCAAAACGATAAAAGAGATAAAAGAACTATTACTCAAGCGACTTTTCTATGAACTCCCTGATGTACTTGGGGTTTGTAATTCTTCGCTGCATCATAGGCCTTCATCTCAATATGACAACGCGCTTTCATTTTAACGACATAATGCCGTGCATGATTAATATGCTGCACTAACACTGGACTGCTTTGTTTTTGACTCTGTCTCGATAATTCTTGAGAAATTGTTCCTATCTGAACGATATAATTTATGAGATATCGCAGCGCATGATGCATGTCTTTCTCCATTGTCTGCAACTGCGTTTTTTCTCCTGATTGATGGAGAGCGTGAATCTTGTCTGTCTTCTTTTGCATTAAATGGATGAGGCACTGACTATTGCTCGCAACAGGAATGCCAATCATTCTCTTGATTGCGTCATTCTTTTCTTTTACTGCTGCGTAATTTGCTGCTTTTGTATTGTCTTCCATCGAGGAAAGAATAGCAGAAATTCGTGTGATATTTGCAGTGAAATCATGGAACGGATTGCTTATCCCAAAGACTTGTTTGATGAGATGGATGACCATGAAGATTCTTGAGGGGATGGAATTAATAAGGGTTATGGTCTTTTCTTGATTACTCTCCTCGTAAAGGGTATATCCGTTTATCAGTGACTATGATTTTATTTCCTTTTTGTGCTATTCTCATTTCAAATTCTTTTTTGTCGAGAAGTTCTTTATTTATAGAATATAAAAGTGAATAATTAAGACGATCAAAATCCTTTTTTGTTATTGCAAGAAATTCTCCCGAGAGCGTATTTGTTCTTCGTTCCACTTGAATTTCTAAAATAGTAGATGCGTAGTTTATATTTATGATCTTTAAACCCTGCTCTTCATCTAGCACAAGTTGAAGCTCGTATCCTGCGATCTTTGTGATTTTTCCTAAAGGCAATGCATGAAGATAGGCTACCACTGCATCATCAGATAACCTTCTTCCTGGAATTCCCTCAAAAAGCATTTGAACTATCTCTGCATGTCTTTCCAAGCTTCCTTTTACAAAACGAAAATCAATTCTGTTATCTTCATGAATAACACCAACGCCCTTCACACCATAAATATTCTTTCCAAAAAGCCTAATTTTTGTTGTTATTATACCTAAATTATTGGTGGTTAACGCGGGTTCTGTGTACACAAGACCCAATGACCTCAAAGTGGCATATTCTGTAACAAAATTCTTCTGAAGTGCGACACCCGGTTTAATAATATCAGCTTCCTCTGCACAATATTTCCAAAAGCGCATGGACTCTAACTCAAGAATCTTCAACGTACGAACTAGTTTCTCTTGTAATTGAGATTGTTTTGAACCACTTTTTTTAATGTCTATCTCCAGTTCTTTCTCTGCATTTTCAATATCCTTTAAGAGTGCCAATTGATTGGCAAGGAGATGAAATATCCCTACAGAATCCCTCCTTGCGCCAAGTAAAAATTTCTTAAGATCGCTGAGTGTTTGTTTATACTTCCACTTTTCTGGAGGAATGTCTTTTGCGAGCTCAGTGTCAATAAACTCAAGTATATCCAGAGCGTACTTCTCCTCGTCTGTTTCTAGTTCCTTTTGGATTTTTACAATGCTCTTTATCTTTACTAGCTCAGCTTTGAAATGAGCAAGCGTTGTATCAACCTGCTTTTGAAGCTTAATACAGATCTCATTTGAAACTTCTTTTTGCTGCTGCTGTTCAAAATCATATATCTGCGATTTAACATCTATAATTGTTTTTTTTATTTCACTGAACACCTTCAACTTTCTTTCAAAATCAAGGTAATACTCTGAGATATCCTTCATTACTCTCGCTGCATTCTCATCCACTGAAAAAACAGAAGAAACTCTATTTTTACTAAAAATTTCCTTAATTGCCTGAAACATACTTATGTAAATAAGTACCATAGTTTAAATTATTTGTGCTAGAGAGTCCAAACTCCGCTCTCTTTCTTTGAATATCTTCAATATTTTCACCAGTGATAGTAAGGTTTGTATCAGAATGTCCTTGAACCTGAAGCGACGTATAATAAACCTTTACCCTATCCAACATATAGAGTTTTCTTCTTTTCATCACAAGAACACCTTCTCCTGACATCGCTTCTTGAAATCCATGAAGCTGAACAAAGGAGCAAAGAGGATCTTTTTGTGGATCTGCATTGAACTGTTGGACATGGAAGGAATCGACACCATCTCTGCTATCAATAATTTCTTTATATTTGAAAATGCCACGGCGATGCTTTAATGTTGTATTAGGAGTTATTACGAAATACCTATCGATTATATCTTGTTCAATAATAGGATCACTTGCTACAAGAGGATTAGATACACCAAACACACAGTACTCTAAGGATAATTGACTTGACATTTACAGAAGAACAAAGTAACCGTATATAAATGTTTTTATTACGCTGGAGGGACAAATGAAAAAAGTGGTGGAGCGAAACACACGGAGGGATGATGCGAGTAAAAATCCTTGTGCCTTGCTCCACCTCTGGGATGAGTATTAATATTCTGGCATGTCGCCAGCACTACGGAAAAACGCATGCAATGATGCAATGCCTTCTGTTGATTCTCTGTGTTCTACGCCGCCTAATTTGTTCTTTTTTTCGAGCTTGTAATGCTCATCAACGGGATCAACATAATCACGAGCGATAAGAGGTTTTGTTTCGACTATAACCACATTTTCTGGAGCTTTTTCCTTCACTGCGTTTTTCACCATCATAGCAATATCTGCTGCTGGAATTGGTGCTTTTTCTTGATTAGTCGTTTCTGTCATCATTGTCCCTCTCGTAATTACTTAGCAATAGTAATAATACACCCATTTATATATTTTTTGGTTATTTTAGTACTTTTGAGTAGTTACATTATCTTAGCACTGCTTTCACAACCTTTAAAAACATCATACCTTGTATGATCTTCTTGAGGGATGGATTTTGTACAACTTTCGAACACTGTATGATTGCGATTTTCATCAGAAACGAGTTCTTCTCAGAGTGGATTTTAACGTGCCGATGAATGAGCAGGGCGATGTCACCAACGATAAACGCATTCGCGAAACATTGCCGACTATCAAATATCTTCGACAACAAGGAGCAATGGTCATTTTATTGACCCACATCGGTAGACCAAAAGGACGGGATTCAAAATTACAAACAGATTGTGTGTGGTGCACTAAAGATTTATCTTTCTGGAGAATTTACGACACGTACAGCACGAGAGGCACCGCCTTCGCTCAAGAAGCCGTCAATGCCGACTGTATCGCCGCTGAAACCCATAGGCCAAACGTTTCCATCATTCGGAGCGATAAGAACACGTGCAATTTTTGATATTCTTGCATCAAGACTCCCTATATCTTTTCCATAGACATCTTGACAGAAGCGCGGGTCTCGCGTAGCAATTTCCTGAAGAGAATAATATTTACAGGGTTGTAATCCATTTAAAGTATATTCTCGCATATCAGAAGAAGTTATATCTTTTGCGGAAATATAGTTGTTAGAAACAAACCCTTCTTTGGGACGTGGAGAAAAATAGACGCGTAGTATTCCTTCTTGTGGACTCTCAAGTCCTATATCAAACCATTCTCCAAAGTACTGCAACATATCCTCAGCAACTGTGGAGAGTTCTGAAGAAAGTTTTCCCTTAAAATGGTCATCAAGAAATGAAAATGCCTCTGCAGGATACAGTCCACGCCAGCCTTCCCCTATCCGCTCCATACGCCTGAGATGAACAGGGAATGCTAGAATTTGTTTTCTGAATGTTCCAAGATTATATGCCCTCGCTTCTATTTCTAACAACGTTCCATTGTGCCCATACAAAACAGTTCCTGATGCTTGGTGCGATGTTTGCATACTAGTAAAGAAATGCATGAAAGTTTATATGCTTTCTGTCATCTTGTCTTACCACTTCGTCTCTCTGATTTTCAACCAGTATCCCAAATGATTAAAGAAAACATGCAATGCCGGACCGACAATAAGATAAAATAAAATCATGCTCCACGGAATTCTTTGAATAAATGAAATGAAAATAAGAGCACCAATTACTAAATCTAATTGATCCCATGGAAAGAATTTATCTCCTGGCTTTACGTTGACCCTTCGCTTGAAAAAACTTTTTATCAAATCGCCAAACAGAACGCCAAAACCAATGAGGAAGCCAATTGTGAGAAAGGATGTTTCATTATAATTGAAAAAACTGATTTGTTGAAAGGAAGGATATTTGTAGAGGATACTTTGGATGTATGTTATGAGTATTGCAGCGAGAATTCCAAAGAAAAATCCGCGATATGTTTTGTGGTTTCCAAAAATAGGTTTATTGTCCAACCACTTTTTGTTGAAATCTATCGGAGTGTTGAGGAAATTTATGTTTCTTACAAAGACAGGCATCATGTTTGCTATCGCTGCAGGAATGATGACGTAGAAGCAAGTGAGGAGGAATTGGAGGGTTTGGTTCATCTAAATTACCTTCCTTACCTTTCTCGAACTCATCATCGCAAAACCCATAAACAGATACGCAATCAGCGCATACTCTATATGATACGCTGTTTTGAGATGGAGAAGGAACAACACTGGAAATAGAAAACCATTCAATGTAATCGGAAGTCCTTCGAAATAGCCATGACCTTCTGTGATATTAAATCTACTGAGACGAAGCATTCCTGCTGTGGTGAAAAAAAGGAGGATGAGAATTTCCCACCATGCTTGGAGACCTAAGGTATAACCAAAAACTGCCGGCGCTACTCCAAACGAAACAACATCTGCCAACGAATCTAATTCTTTTCCGAAATGTCTTCCTTGATCTGTTATTTTCTTGCTTATTCTTGCAACTTTCCCGTCCAGGAAATCAAAAATCATTGCAATGAACAAAAATATTGCCGCGTAGATGAATTTGCTGTTTATTGCATAAAATATACAGAGCATCCCAAAGAGAAGATTTCCAATAGTAAAGAAATCTGCAACTTTGATGATATCTTTCATTTTCATTACATTTCACCAATAATTGTTTCTCCTACTTGCAGGACATCGCCTTCTTTGACGTTTAATTTTATTTTCGGAATGATCAGTGCTGTCTGACTCCCTAAATTAATGAGCCCGATAATGTCGCCTGCGTCTACTTTATCACCTTGTTTTACAAAGCATTCAATTCTTCGCGCAAGGTATCCTGCGATCTGTATAACTTTACACGTGATCTTGCCTTTTATTATAATTTCGTTTCTTTCGTTTTCAAAAAAGCATTGCATGTTTTTTACATCTTTAACTGCATTGAGAAATTTTCCTTTTACGTAATTTGTTGTACTTATTGTTCCTGCAATTGGTGCGCGCTGCCAGTGGACATTATAGACGTGCAGACGGATAAGAATTATGTAGCCTTCTTTTGCAACGTCTTTTGTGATTAATGGAATTTTTCCAAACAAACCTTTTTCTGCAATGATTGGTTTTGCTTGTTTTTCGTTTTTGAATTCGTATATTCTTGCGATGTTTCCGTTTGCTGGACTGAGGATGACATTGTTTTTATTTGGGATGTTTGGCATTGGATTTCTGAGGAAGAAGAATTTCCATAAGAGGAGTAGGATTGCAATTATTGTTGCAAGAAGAATGAAAATAGTTAAGATGATTTGCATACAGTTATTTTGCTTGAGAGATATATAAAGTTGTTGTCTCATTGCTTTTGGCTCGCTTTGTTGCTTCTGAATCCCCATGTCTTTTTTTAGATTTAAGGAATATTTTATTTTTACACTAACTCCATAAGACCCCATTGCACTTTAGTGCAATGGGTCCCCCTGACAGTTAAGGTATGCTAATGCGTGTATTGAATAAAACGCAAAGCATAAGAACTTTAACGCATTCAGAAATGCAATGAAACATATCTTTGCACTGTTGTTATTTCTCTTTCTTGTTAGCTGTACTTCACAAGAAGTTGTTATCATTAAAACAACAACTATAGAGATTCCAATTACCGTTGAAATTGCTGATTCTATCGATGAGCAAGCAATTGGCTTAATGCACCGAACAGAACTTGCAGAAGATCACGGTATGCTTTTTGTTTTTTCTGATGAGAAGCAACGCGTGTTTTGGATGAAAAATACGAAGATTCCTTTAGACATTATTTTTGTTGATAGTGCTGGTACTATTGTGGACATTAAAGAGAATTTTGAACCCTGTGTTGTTGATGATTGCGAGAAATATTATTCTACACCTGCAATGTATGCGCTGGAAATGAATGCTGGATTTGTTGCAGAGAAGGGGATTGCTCTCAATGACCTCATTATAATGAATTAACTTCAACATTCTGATCGCACAATGGTGCATTGATTTCTGGATATTGTGCTGCAAAGAGACAAATCTCTTCCTTGTTTGGCAAATAATAAAGCTCTTCATACATAGGACAGGTTTCGCTTGTCAGCATTGATGTAAGACTTGCATCAGTAACCCCAAATTTTGGAAATCCCTCACGCCACCAGATTATTCCTGCCTTTTCAACAGCAGTATCTGCCCATGCTGTTTCTGACTGAAGATACGTTGTAATGAGGGAGTCATATGTTTGCTGAGGCGTTTGCTCATTTTGTTCAATGAAATACGCTGCGTTGTTTATAGCTTCAGAGAGATCATAATTATCACGATCTTGTGAATCGTCGAATTGGTATGTTTCATGATCCGCCAACATTGGCACCATATTAAACCAAAAGGAAACAAGATAAGAATAATCTTTTTCTCTGATAATTGTTTCTGCATACTCATTTGTATGAGAATGGTTTTTGATTTGATTATTCATTTTTAAGCTATGCCCTTTTTTTGAATAGGCATGACTTGCTTCATGAATAGCTGATTGAGAAATTACATAAGGATAGTCTGCTCTATAGTCACTCGTACTAAATATTGTCTTAAAATTAAGTCCAATAATATCTCTACTCGTGTTGTATGCGCCACCATTGGTATCTGAAGTTGTTGATACACTGTATACTTTCCCTTCATTATAGTACGCGTTTAACGTCTCAATGGTACTGTCGAGTGCATTAGAGAACGCCACAGTACCAGTACTTCCTTCATCGTCAAAAATAGTATTTTGATCCATTGTTTCTGAAAGTGTTTGCACGCAAGGTGTATATATCTCAGAGAGTAGAATTGCTTCTTCGACTAATCCTTTTTGCCCTTCTGTTAACGGCTCGTACTGATAACATCCGGTAGCAAGAAGGAGCATCATAGGCGTACGTACTTTTTCCATCATTCTGGCATTAGTGTGAGAGATGATTTATAAATTTTACTACTAAAAAGGAGTTAAAATAATGCTTATTACTTTAACACAATCTTTAAATAGAATTTCGCAAGGTGTATTTGTATGTACTTCGCACAAGCACCGCATCAAAAGAAAATCTGGGGAATTAAAACATCTGATGTGGAACTTCATGAACTCTTAAAAGCATGGTTCTTCGTGAGTCTTGCATTTACGATCTTGTTGAATGGTTTTTCTTTTGGTGTCGGAACAGTATTGATTTTTATTATTGCTTCGACCACTGTCGGAACTGGATTTCTCTTACATGAATTGATGCATAAACTTGTTGCGCAGCATTATCATTGCTGGGCGGAATTTCGCGCAGATAACATGATGCTGCTCTTTGCAGTGTTTTCCTCATTTATGGGCTTTCTTTTTGCTGCGCCCGGAGCAGTTATGATTTATGGTCCACACATTACTCCGCGACAAAATGGCATTATTTCTGCAGTTGGTCCACTGACAAATTATCTCTTCGCATTGTTTTTTCTTGTTATTTTGGGAATGTTTAGTCATCCTTTTATCTTGGCAACTGCAAAATATGGTTTTTTGATTAACAGCTGGCTTGGTATCTTTAACATGATCCCATTCATGAACTTTGATGGCGAGAAGATCTTTAAATGGAACTACTTTGTCTGGGGTTCAATGGTTGGAGCAGGAATTGGACTTCTTGTGCTCAAAATTGTGCTCTTTGGCGGCGATTTGTGAGTGTTTATAAGCATCAGTGGTTTATAAATAAACTACCCAAAGACTTATATAGTACTTTGGATTACTAGTACCTGTATGGGACAACAGGAAGTTTACAATTTTTTGAAGGAGAATAAGAACAAATGGTTCACGTCCAAACAAATCAGCGAAAGCATTGATGTTTCTATTGGCTCAGTCACGATGAGTTTGAAAAAACTCAGAAAAAGCCAATTAGTGAAATACAAAAATACAGGCAAACGAAACGAGTTCAAATACATGTTTAAACCTTGATTCTAGTTTATTGAACCCTTATTGAATGTGTGTATACAATTCTTGTCTTTTTAAGATACGGGCTGCCAGGGGGCTGAAGGGTTGAAATGGACAGGGATTATTTTTTATACCCTATTCTCGTGATCATTTTGCAAACCTTACATGTATAGCTAATTGTTTTCCCTGTTGTGCGGACAGTGTAATTCTTTCCTGGAATAAAGAATGTATTACAGGATTTACAGAATTGTCTTTTCAGTTCTCGGGGAATTCGGACTTTTGCTTTTGCTGCAAGTTTTCTCGCGAGAAAGACATATCTCGACGCGGATGATGGATCTGTGATTCGCACTTCCTGCGCTTCGTCAAAGAGATGACGAATTCTCGATTCTATTTGGAATTGGTGTTTTTTTTTATAATCTTTGGCCATGGGATTTATTTCTCTTGAGTATAATATTAATGTTGTGGTTGAGAGTATATATTTTCTAGCAAAAAACAACAACAAGGGCAGCAAACACGGCCATTTGCTTCGCAAATGTCCTATTCGTAAAGGAAAAGTCCACACTTCGTATGGACTTTCCCTCTACACTCAGTTTGCGCCTTGTTGTTTTTTGCTAGTACAATCCCGCCGCTGGCGCCGACGCGACGGGGGATGCCCCCTCGGGGTGTCGCGTAGGACAAAATTCGAAGAATTTTGTCCGTAGGCCGCCTGCTGCGGCGGGATTATTAAAGCATGCCACCATCATTATATTTTTCACTAATTATTTAAAGGAAGGATACTGTAATTTATTCATGCAAATCACCCTCAATTTCACCAAAACTATTCACGAAAACGCTGGCATCTACTTTGACAAAGCAAAAAAGGCCAAGAAAAAACTCGAAGGCGCAAAAAAGGCACTCGAGATAAGCAGACAAAAACTTGAAACAGCACTTCATGAACAACAAAAAGTAGAACAAAAAGTAGAAGCGCACAAAACAGCTATACAAAACGTCCCGAAAAAAGAATGGTATGAAAAATTTCACTGGTTCTATTCCTCCGACGACTTTTTAGTTATCGGCGGCAGAGACGCAATTACTAATGAACTCGTTATCAAGAAACATACTGCTCCCAAAGATCTTATTTTTCACACAGATTTGCAGGGAAGCCCCTTCTTTGTTATCAAAACTGAAGGGAAAGAACCTTCTGAACGCACGATAAACGAAACTGCGACTGCAACTGCGCTGTACAGCAGAGCATGGAAACTTGGTTTCGTTAATGTCAAAGTCGGCTGGGTCACCCCAGAACAAGTAACCAAAACTGCAAAAGCAGGAGAATATGTTGAACGCGGCGCATTTGTGATCACTGGAAAAATGCATTATGTGGAGCATGATATGCGCTTTGCTCTGGGCGTCAAAGAAGGAAAGATTATTGCAGGACCATACGCAGCGATTAAAGCACACGCAGATCATTTTGTGGAGATTGTGCAAGGAGAACAAAAGCCGAGCGATCTCGCAAAATCGCTTCGTAGCCAGTTTAAGGCAGGAACTATCGATGAAATCATCCGAATGCTCCCTGCAGGGAATTGTAAGGTGAAGAAGTAGGTATCACAATAAATTTTTAACGGAGCACAAATCCAAAAGCTTAAATATTTCAATATTCTAAAATTGAACTATATGAAATATATTACACGGGCAGATGTTCGAAAATTGAAGTTGCCACTGCGACTTCCTACGTCAAAAAAAGGAGATTTTGGCAAAGTTCTTCTTATAGGAGGAAGCCAGGATTACGTTGGCGCTGTTGCATTCGCAGGCATTGCTGCACTGCGCAGCGGCGTTGATATTGTGACTGTCGCTGCTCCAACAAAAGTTGCATGGGCACTGAACGCACTTGCGCCTGATCTGATCACAAAAAAATTCGATTGCTTGTATTTTGATAAAAAACATGTCAATGCCGTTGTGAAATTTGCAAAAGACTTTGATGCTGTGCTTATTGGAAACGGCATTGGACGAAAATCGCATCAGTTCTGCATTGATGTTATCAAAGAACTCAGCAAGAAGAATAAACTGCTTGTTGTTGATGCTGATGCGATCAAGGCAATCAGCTTGAAAGATGTCAAAAACGCTATTTTGACGCCGCACAAACGCGAATTTCAGATGCTGCTGGAGAACACCCACATTCGAAAATTACAGCTCAACAAATATGTTGGATCCAATATCATAATTCTCAAAGGCAATGTTGATATGATTTATGCACATGGTAAAATTGCACACAACAAAACAGGCAATCCTGCAATGACTGTCGGCGGCACAGGTGATATTCTCGCAGGTTTAGCTGTTGGTTTTTACTGCCAAACAAAGGATCCATTCCACAGTGCCGTTGCTGCTGCATACATTAACGGCCTCTGTGGCGACGTGGTCAAAGGAGAAATTGGGCACGCAGGACTTGTTGCAAGCGATATGCTCAAAAAGATAGGTCTTGTTGTTGAAGATACATTCCATGGAACTGGAAAAGAAGGGAAAACCAAAGAGAGTTTACATAAATAGTTCCTTATTATTTTCTCCTTCCAAAGTTTCCTTTCAAATATTTGTTATATATCTCGCTGATTTTTTTTATATTATGCTGTTTCTGTCGCTCGCGGAGCACTTTGAGATGTTCTCCTCGCTCTTTGAAAAATTTATTTATATCAATTCCATGTTTTTTAATAAGTGAAGATGTATGTCCTCCAGTCACCATGTGCGGCATCACGACATATGTTGCACCTGATTTATAGAGCCTGATCGCGTCTTCAATGTGATTGGAGAGGACAATCACCAATGCATCTTTATTCTGCTCTCTTGCTTTTGCAATAATAATCTCATTCACGCGAATATCAGGAATTGTGGAAACCAACATCTTTGCTTTCCCCACATTGAGATCTTCCAAAAGCTCAACATCTTCTGCATCACCATAATGACAATCGTATCCTTCTTTTGTCAGCCGTCGGACAATGTCAGGATCATAATCAACGATCAAGAATTTTTTTCGCAGTTTTTTGAATGAGTCCAGCAAATCATATCCCATTTTGTTATACCCGAAAAGAATAATTTCATGTGTTTTTGTTTTTGTTTTTTTTACTCCATCTACCTTCTTGCCTTTTCTCTCAAATATTCCTAAATAGGGTTCGAAAACACCGTACAGTTTGTCCGCATACATAATCATATATGTGGAACCGGCAATGGTAATCAACCCCACGACTGTCACAAGAGACATTATTTCCTGGGGGACATGCCCAACCTTAATGCCTAACGCAATCATGATAAATGTAAATTCACTCACCTGCGCAACAGAAAGACCAACCAGGAAGCTTGTCTTCTTTGTATACCCCAACGCACCCATAATAATCATCAGAATCAATGGATTCCCTATCAAAATGAAGAGTGAAAAGATAATGATACTCACAAATGAATATGTTACATTCTGAAAATTCATCTGCGACCCAACAATAATAAAGAACAGGATAATAAAGAAATCTCTCAATGGTTTCATTCGTGCACTAATCTCATGACGATACGGAGAAAGCGAGAGTGTGACTCCTGCAAGCAACGCGCCAATCTCCAGTGAAAAATTGAGATACCACAAAAACGCTGCAAGAAGCAGGCACCATCCAATGGAAAAAAGAAGTAGGAATTCCTGTGATTTCGCAACACGATCTATCAATGCTGGCAACACATACATACCAACAACAAAGAGCAAAGCAAGCACACCTACTCCTTTCACCAAGGTTTCTATTAGGATATGACCCAATGTTCCTCCGCCTGCTGACGAAGAAATAAACATGAGAATAAAAATTGCAATCAAGTCCTGAACAAGCAAAAAGCCAATTGTAATTCTCGCATACAACCTATCTAACTCTCCTTTATCTGAAATCAGTTTCAGGATAATAATTGTGCTACTATTGGTCAGCGCGACTGCGATGTATATTGCAGTAAGAACAGAAAATCCCAGCAATTTTGCGATAAAAAAACCAGCGATTGCTGTGAATAACAGTTGACCAACTCCCGTGATAATAGAAACTCTCCCTACTTCTCGTATGACTTGCGGGTTAAGACTTAGGCCAACCATAAACAAAAGAAGCGCGACACCGACCTGACCAAACGTTGTAATATCTTCTGAACTCCTGAACAATCCTAAAAAGTATGGACTGACAACGATCCCTGTCAGAATGTATCCTATTATTAATGGCTGACGGAGAAGCCGCATCAATGCTGCAAACCCTATTGCAATAAGAATGATAATACTTAATTCAATGAATACGTTTTCCGCCATTCTTCTCTCTTTTTTACTACTACATCCATATAAAACTTTCGGACTAATTTTCTATAAAGTTATTTAAATGGACTGCAATTCTTCAGATAATAATGGATGAACACGAAATTTCAGCATTCCCTGGACAAAAAGCTCTTGAAATTAATTCGTTGCAGCTTATTGCTCTTCGAAAAAAAGCACACGCAATACAACCCCTTGTTCGTATTGGAAAAGCTGGGCTTGGTCAAACACTCTTTCAAGAGATTACAAAGCAACTGAAAGCGCATAAACTCGTGAAAATCAAATTATTAAAGAATTTTATGGATGATATTCCCATGACGAAACGTGAGTTAGGCATGGAACTTGCAGCAAAAACAAATGCTGTGCTCATTTCTCTTGTCGGAAATACTGTTGTGCTTTGGAGAAAGTAGAACTATTTTCCTGTTTATTAGTAACGGACATAAATAAGACATACTTGTTGTCCGTTACTAGAATAGTAAACGACATTTTATGAGTTAATTGTGTCGTTTACTATATTATGTTTCTGTTCAAAAAATAAAGATTTATATACCTATTTCTCCAGAAATTCACCAAAAGAGGGGAAAAATGACATCTGCTGAAATGCTCAAGAAGTTTGACTTCGAAGAAGAAGAGATTGAAGGAGGAATGGACTTTAAAGGCAACACTATCTTTGTCAAAACAGGTTTTCCTAAATCCAAACTCACCTACAAAATCGTTCATCAAATTTTCAATCAATCCATTGAAGAAAATTATTTCTGGACAATGGAATTTCTTCGAACACACGAAGGGTATAACGAACTCACCAAAATAACTGATCTTTTCGGTGCGTCAGAACATTCTGCATTCTTCGGGAGCGCACAACAGCGCCTCGGCTTGCAACAGGATAAAGTTTCTCAATTTCTCGCAACCATCGGAAAAATGGTCAAAGAATTGTTCCAGCTTGTCCGCGAAATCAGAATTCTTGATGAAAGAATCAATTATTACAAAGACAGCTATTCGCACAGCAAAAGCAGAGAGAGTGCAGAAATTACTTTGAAAGGGATCTGGATTGATCTCGTTGAGCAAGGATCAAAAAATCCAGCTTCTGTTTTTGGAATGGCGCGAGAATTGCAGTTTACCACCCTTCCTGATTTATTTTTTAGCGTTCATCCTGAAGTTGTGGAGGATATTGAAATCGCAGTCAACGCACTTGATTTTAATGAAGCAGTCAAAAGAGTTTTGAAACGAAAACTTCGTACATTTATGGAATGGAAACGAACAACATATGATGAAATCATGAACAGACGGGTTTTTACCATCAAATATCTTCGCCAGCACTTTGACATTATTAAAATGTATATGCACTGGGTCAAACCCTATTTACGAAATATTCAACGACTTCAAATGATGAACCAAACAAAATCTGTTGATTTGATTTCTGCATTTGAAGGATCACTTGTCGAGATTGAAGTGCTCGCAAAAAAATACCCGACAAATTTCAGACTTGGAAGACAGATTATTACTAATAAACATGTGTATTCCGTTGTCCTTCTACACTTTTCCTATCGTTCTACTCCACAAATGGCATACCAACAAGAATATCAGCGTGGACCACTTCACGTTGGAAAAACAGATTTAACCCTTCGTGCGTATGGCTGGGACAAAAAGAAGATTGATCAATATATTAAAATGAAAGAAAAAGAAGATTTTGATCTCCTTTCTGTTGTTGATGGCAGTGTTAAAGCTGCACTCGAATCTCTTGGCGATGAACTGGAAAGGTACCTTCAAGAAGCAGGCGAACCTTCTCCGTATGGTGAGAAAAAAGAAAAGAAAAAAGATACTCCTGCTAAGAAATCTGGTGGGGGCATTGCTGAACCATTTGTCGCTGTTTTCAAAGGAATGGGAGAACTTATCAAACCATTAGGTATGGGTGTTGGTGAGAAAGATCATGACCATGCACCTGATCCGCAAGTTATTGACAATGAGAAAAAGGCTGCTGAGAAAGTTGCACAAGAAGGATGTTATCAGATTTACAAAGAGTTTAAGAAAAAGAATGGAATGGTTCATTGGTAGTTCTTTCATTTTTATATATATAAATTTAAATAAGAACCTGCGTTTTCTTCTCTTATGGAATACGACCAGAAGAAGGTTGCAGAAACGCTTGCAAAGATGATGCCCCAAGAGCGAATCAAGTACCTTGAAAAACTTGCGGCAGAAGCAAAAAAAGATCTCACCAATACAGAGCAGGCTGTCAAACAATCGCAAGAACTTCTTGAAAAAAATAGAAAAGAACTACTTAAGCACGCACTTCTTCAAGAACAAAAATTACTGAAAGAACAAGAAGAACGGAAGAAGCTTGAAGACCAGCGCCTTGAGCTGAGCAAATATCTTGAAAAAGAAGGAAAAGACCTCGAAACGCAAGCACAAAACGCGCGCGTTCCTCAAGAACATCCTATCGTTGGCTTGTATACACAACTCCAGAGTATCCGCTATAACTATCAGCAGCAAGATGCTGTTGTTGACTACGCACGAACGACTGTGCTTCAAGACTTGCACAAAGAAGTTATTGAAGTTCTCGGACAATACAAAGAGATGCCTGATGAATTGAAGGAAATTGCTGACGCGACATACAGGCTGACAAAAGAATTGTTAGGTGAGCAGAACGCACCAAAGCAGAAGTATTTTCCATGAGCAAATTATAACTTCTTATGACTTTGCACAAGTGCATCTCTTTCTCGCTGCCGCCAGTTTTTCACGCGTTGCTTGATATGTTTTAGATGAGCCGTTGGCGTTGCTATTTTCCCTTTCCCAAGAATTGTGTCAAATCGCTTTCTCATTTTTAACCAGAAAAATTCTTGAATAACGAGAAAGGTAATCGTATTCAAAAACTGCATAATTAGATATTCTTTCCAGGTAATCATTTTGCTTTCCTCTTTCTACAAAAAGTAGCTGCTTTTTATATCTTATGAATTTGCACCATTTATACCCGTTTCTACCTAAATCTTTATTAACCTATTTTCATTACTATAAGACAATGAAGATAAGACTCCCTGTTTTGTTGGTATTCATTTTTTTGTTGAGTTTCCAGATAGTTTCCGCGCTAGAAATCGAGTCATACAAAATTACTGCTACTCCTTCTGATTCTACTGTTGAAAACAGCATTGAACTCACCATAAAAAATACAAAAACAACAACATTAACACAGGGATCATTGCACATTGCAAAAGATGCTGAAATTGAAAGTATACGAGATTCATATGGTGAGCTTGTGTACACAATTACAGAAGAGGAAAAGGATAAAAAAATCTCTTTTATCTTTTCGATTTCTGTTCAACCTGATGAAAAGCGTGTCGTGACGCTAGAGACAACCACTCACAATGTTGTTCAAAAAGAAGGATACTTTGAATATCTTCTCGTGATTGTTCCTTCTACAGATATTGAAAATTTTATTCACATTATCAAACTGGACAAAGATGTGGAGCTTTACAACACCGCAAAAGGTGAAGGTGTTGATTATTTTATTGTTCCTGACGCAACAGTCAGCGAAACTGCGGAAAATATTGTGATTCAATGGCAAAGCACCTTGACAAAAGATACTCCTGCTATTTTTTTAGTTCGTTTTGCACAAGAAACCGGTATCAATTATTGGAAATGGACCGCGATACTTCTTCTTACACTTATTTTGGGAATTGGACTTGGTATTGGTGCACAACATGTTTATGTGTATCGTAAACAACAAAAAGCATTGAAGGCAACGAACATTCTTAATGAACGGGAAAAAGCAGTTCTTGCACTTATTATTAAGAATCCTGAAATTAAACAATACGAAGTCATCAAACAACTCGGCTATACCAAATCAAACATGAGCAAGATTATCAAGCGCTTGGAGTTCCGAGGACTTGTTTCTGTTAAAAAAGAGGGCAAAATACGACTTCTTAGTCTTGGAGAGAAGATGAAGAAAGAGATTTAATCCTTGTTTGAAGTGTATAGTTTCCATAGTTTCCATAAAATTAGTAATATAGTTTCCAGCTACCTAATATGCAGTGCGTATGATGGATGCGCAATGCATGGATTCTGTGCTACACACCCGCCATGAACCATGCATTGCATGCATTCCTCTTTGCACAATCATAAAACATTTAAACATCTTTGTATGTTATACAAAGAAAATTGGAGATGAGAACATGAAAAAAACAATGTATTCTTTATTGATGGTATTTCTTGTTATCTTTTCTCTTTTCGCAGTGAGCGTTGCTGCAGAAGAAGAACAAGAAACTGAAGACGCGACAGAAGAGACAGCTGATGTAGATGAAGAAGCTACTGAAACTGAAGAAACAACTGATACTGAAACAGATGACTCTGAAGAGACTACTGATGAAGCAGCTGAAACAGAAGATGCTGAACAAGAAAGCGAAGAATCAGCTGAAGAAGCTGAAAGTGATGCTTCAGAAGAAACTGACGCTGAAGAAACAGAAGCAACTGAAAGTGAAGAAACAATCACTGAAGAAGAAGCTGAAGAACTCGAACTTGAAGATGTTGCAACTGAAGTTACTGTAATGGAAGAAGCACATGATGAAACAGCATATGCACGCGCATATTATTTTATGACTGAGAAAATTTTAACAGCAGAAGGAGTTATCGCATATTTGACTGAAAACTTCCCTGATGTTGATACGAGCTCCATCGAAGCATACAAAGCTGAACTTGAAGCTATTCGCGATGGATTAACACCAGAAAGTGATTTTGAAGCAGTGCATGAACAAGTAGCTGCTCTTATTCAAGATTCACGAGCAGAAGCACAAACTGTTTTCGAAGAAAACAACGTTGAAGTAAGCGCTGTTGTTGAAGCAGTTCAAGACTACAAAGAAGAATCCACAGAAGACGATGAAGCTAAAGAATCCTGGGGAGAAGCACGAAGCGGCTATGCACATGCAAAATCCACTGTTGTTCTTGCACGATTGAACAACCTCCAAAAACTTGCTGACCGCTACGGTGATGCAGAAGGTTCTGCAGAACTTAATGAAATTATTGCACAGCTTGAAGCAATCGCTGATGAAATTGCAGCTGCTGCAGCTAACTTTGATAAAGATGAAGTAAAGAGTCTTGCTGAAGAAGCACGAGAACTTGTCAAAGAAGCAAAAGAGCTTGCAAAAGACATGCGTAAAGATGTCAAAGAATCACGAAAAGCTGCACGCGAAGAAATGAAACAAGCGCGTGGAGAAATGAAAGAAGAAATAAAAGCTGCTCGTGAAGAAGTAAAAGCTGCACGCGGTGAAGCACGAGAAAAAATAAAAGCAGCTCGTGGAGAAATGAAAGAAGCACGTGACAAAGCAAAGAACTCTGAAGACGACTCTTCTGACAGCGATGCTGAAGCAGAAGAAAGTTCTGAAGAAGAAAGCGAAGAATCATCTGAAGACGATGACTCTGAAGAAGAAACTGAAATACAATAGAGGTAGAGAAAAATGAAATCATACGCACTTGCATTTTTACTCATCTTGCTTCTTTTTGTAGCAGGATGTGGAAAAGAAGAGATTGTTGAAGAAACAATCACCGAAGAACCATCTTCTGAAACAACAGAAACATCTTCCCAAACAGTTGATGATGTGACAAACGTCGAAACTGTTGAAGAAGACCTTTCTGTCAGTGATGAAGAAGATGATTACGGAGATATTATTTAATTTCTTTTTTTTTGTTTTTTTTCTTTTAATTTATTTCTTTGTTTACTTATTTAGTCTTTCTAATCTCAATAAGACCCCATTGCACTTTCGTGCAATGGGTCCCCCTGGCAGTGGGGTATTTACTAGTGCGTGCTTTTATAGTGGAAGATATAAATAATTGAGCAATATTAAGTCTTCCATAATATAGTCAAGGACACCACTTTGCTCAATTAATTGTCTCCTTGACTATAGTTTACTTTAAGCTTTTTTCTTTTGCTTCATTACTCCACTTTCCTTTACATTTTTAAAGAGTGGATTCTTTCCTTCATCTATGATTATTGCAGTTGGATCAATGAATAGAACAAAAGTAGAAGCAGTACATAGAGCTGTTTACGGTGAACATCACGTACAATGTTATCCTTCTTTTGTTTCTGATGAGATTAGAGGATATACTATTCCTTCTCAAGTTCGTGACCAACCTTTTGGAATGGAGGAAACTCTTCTTGGAGCAAAGAATCGTGCGATGGGTGCATTTACTACAGGATCTCTTGAAGGTGATTGCCGCTTTGGGATTGGAATTGAAGCAGGACTTATGGAAATTCCCCTTCTTAGACACACAGATGGAAGTCCACGTTATGAAGAAAAAACGCTTTGCTTGATATATGATGGAAACATATACTTTGGCTCATCCGCTGGATTTGAACATCCAAAAGCAGTTATAGATTGTGTTCTCAGAGAAAATGTTGATATTAGTGAAGCATATAGAAGATCTGGATTTACTGATTCTCCAAAAATAGGTGAAGAACATGGAAGTGTTCATTTGCTGACTACGGCGAGAGTCCAACGAAGTCAAGAAATTGCAGATGCTGTTCGACGAGCATTAATTCCTTTTGAAAATACTAAAATGTATGGATTGTGATCTGTTTCCCTTGAGAAACAAAACCATTAAATATCTCTTTTTCTAGAAAACAACTTATGTTCTTCGGAAGCGGTTATTTCGGACCCACAAGGGATTATCATTCTCTTACTGATTCAAGTGTCGCAGACTCATACATCGGTGAATCCTCTGGTCAAGGAGGAGGACACGGTCCCAACATTGAAGGAACACAATCTTCTACTATCACTGTCAAAGAACTCGGTACTTCTGTCACAGAAGGAAGCAGATTCGGTAGCCTTATTCAGACTGCCGCACAAGCAATCCGCATAGGTGCAGGAAGCATTGAACTCGCAACTATTCAAGGAGGAGGCGAACCTGGTGGCGCAGAAGGATACGGCCATGAAGCACGCCAAGCACTCCGCGAACTTGCTCGCGCAAACTCTGTCAGTTATACCAGCGTTCATACGCCACCAAACACTGTTGGCAATCTTTCCGGCTACAATTATCAGGAACGCGGGTTTAATGACGAGTTCAGACATCGAAGCATGGAAGAAGTCAAAAAAGCTATTGTTTTTGCAGGTGACGTCAACGCAGGCGCTGTTGTTGTGCACACTGGTGAAGCGCAACGTGATATTTCTTCTGCTGCCTGGAACAGAGAAATTGCTCCCGGCGTCAAACAATTTTTGTCGTATGAAGAAGAACCTGGCAGACAAGTTTTGTACATGGTTGATGATAGAACTGGAAAACTCGTCACAGAAGTGCGAAAAAGCCAGACATTGTATGAGCCAAAGTTTAAGACAAAGTTTAATCCCACAAAAGGATACGACGAATATATTGACATTAATGGAAAATTTCTTGAAGAAACAAACATGGATCATCTTGCAAAACGTGTTCCTGAATGGGATCCTGATCGTGTCGAATTCAAAACAGAACGACGAACATGGGATTATTATGTTGAAAAAGCAAAAAATTGGAATCAACGATATGAAAAAAGAAAAGATCAGTTTGGAAGAGAACTTCCCTGGACTCCTGAAGAAATTTTCTTTCGAAAACAAATGGAACAACAGATTTTGCAGGCAAAGGGTAGTTCGTTGTATCACGGACGAATGTATGACGATTATATTGATGCATTTCGAGAACTCAATAAGGCACTAACGTATTATGAAAAGCTTGAGAAACAACTTCCGAAAGAAGAACTCTGGAAAATCATGGAGAATGATGAAAAAGTTCGTCGTTATGCTGCAAGCAGAGCAACACAGCAATTCGTCGGAGGAGAAAAGCGATTACCAACTGCTATTATTAAAGACGCAATCGTTGATGTCGAACGACAAATGAAATATACGCACGAAGCATCTGCTTCTGCAGACGCAAACGCAGAACAGTATAAAGAAACATTGAAGCACGTCATGCCTGTTCTTCGCTATGCAAAAGACAAAACCTCCATAAGTTACGCGCAAGCTGGCATCATGGCTATGGAACAAACAAAATATAATCCAAACTCCAAACGTGATGTTTTCGTTGCTCCAGAAAACCTCTTCCCTGAAATGGGGTATGGAACGCATCCTGAAGAACTCATTGAACTCGTTAGCGATGGACGAAGAAAAATGGTGGAGCTCCTCACTAAGAAAAAAATTGCAAGCCCACACGAAGAGCGTGATGAAAAAGGGAATCTCAAAATGATTACCAATCCTCACTATCGCGGCATGAACGAACAAGAAGCAGTAAAATATGCAGAACGACACATCAAAGCAACATTCGACACGCAGCACCTCGGTATGTGGTGGGCACACTTCCAACCACTTCCCGGAGAAACTGTTGATCAACGAAAAACACGATTTGATGGTTGGTATCAAGATCAAGTAAAGAAGTTAGAGAAATCTGGTATTATTGGGCACATTCACGCAGTTGACGCATTCGGCGCAGGACACCACCATCTTCCTATCGGACAAGGTAATTTGCCTGTCAAATGGACATTGGAGTATTTGAAAAGCAAAGGATACAAAGGAACAATGATTTCTGAAGGTTGGGAAGAAAACAGAATTGATCCTGGCAGACAACTCACTGCATCCTGGCGACACTTAGGGACAAATGTTGGAAGCGGATTTGCTATCGGCGCACCATCACGCGCATGGCAAGATGTACAGTTCGGTTATTTGAATCAAATGCAGAGTCCGTATTTTATTTTTGGTTCGTATTCTCCAAGCAATGATTGGCAATTGTGGAGTCAAGTGCCGTTGGAGTAAAAAGTTTTCTTTTTTATTTCTATACGCAAAAAATAACAACAACGATGGCGGCCTACGGACATGTCACTTCGTTCCATGTCCTACGCGACACCCCGAAGGGGCCAACCCCCGTCGCGTCGGCGCCAATGTTGTTATTTTTTGAAGCTAAATAAAAGAAATAATATTCACATCTCATATCCTTTTGATGCAGTAAACGGATCTGCATACTCTGGATTTCCTCGTGTTCGCTTGCTGTGAACTGGCGGCTTTCCTTCTTTCTCACACTTTTCACAGAAGACTGTTTTTTTATCGCGATCTATTCTATGCGCTCGACAAATATATCTCCTACAGAAATCACAAAAAATGTCTGTGTGCTCCTTGCACACATAACATCTGCCATCAACATGCGTGAGATAACCCATGATACTCTACTTATTTGAGTAATTTATCCAATTGCTGTGTTGGTTTCTTCGGCGCTGCTGCTTGCTGTGCTGCGACATGCTTTGCCTGCGCTTCTAAGTCGATTCCTAATTCTTTCAACGCTTTAATGTGCATCTGCATTAATTGTTCGACAATACTGAGAATTTTGACCATCTCTTCGCGCTCTTTTGCAAGCGTGGAAAGTGCTCCTTTATGAAATCCTACTTGTTCATCTCGACTCATTTTTGTTTGCGCCTGCTGTGCAGGTGCTGGTTTTGCTGCTGTCATGATTAGACACCTCTTGTTTGATTATTATTTTAGATTGTCTTTGTATTTAAAGTTTCTTACCACGCAACCATTTTTAGGTCTTTGATATTTGCAAAGTCTTTATGATTTCTTGTTACAAGGATTGCATTATGCGCGATGCAGATGCTTGCGATCATGAGATCTGCTTCCTGCGTTGGCTTTCCTTGTTTTTGTAATTCTGCATATCTTTGGCCGAAAATATCTGCTGCATGTTTTGTAAACTCAAGAATGTTTACTGTTTTCAAAAGAAGTTCAACCATTTCCACTCTCTCCTTTTGCCTCGAACCAAGATAAGCTCCTTTAAACAATTCACATAAAACAATAGGAGTTATTGTCACAGAAACTTCCTGCTGCTCAATCTCTTGCATCTTTTGCACTACTTGTTTTTCATTTTTAAAAAAGTTAATAATTATGTTCGTATCAAGACAATAGAGCATTACCAATGGACATCACGTAACTTGAACTGTTTTCTCTCTTTTTGCAATGTTTTCTTGATGAACTCTGCCTCTTCATCAGTGCCTGGCCACTTTCCTGCAAGTTCCATAATAGAAGGCTTCTTTTCTTTTTCTGCCATCTTGAGAACTACATCTGAAAAAGAATCATCTCCTCGCTTCAACGCTTTTAATGTGCTGTATGCTTTGTTGGATAAAGATATTACTTTGACCATATGCATATGCGTATGCGTATGCAAATATATAAAGGTTTTGGTGAAATCACTTAGTCACCCCTTATTTAGAGTTAATACTTGGAAAATTATATAAAAGGACTCTCGTTCTCCAACATTATGAAACTCCCTCACTTATCTGCATTGGTTCTTAGTGCAGCACTTGAAACGGGATGTACTGCAGATACAACAGAAAATAATTATGTTCCTCCTCCTCTTCTTATTGAAGAGGAATCTCCTGTTTCTTCTCTTATTGAAGAGGAATCTCCTGTTTCTCCTCTTCAACAAGCAGAAAAAATAATTCCTGTGCGTGTAGTAGGGAAGCTTCAAGAGCCTTTACTCTCATTCCCTGATGAGGGAACCAGTTTAGATCCAAAAAAAGCTGAGAAGGTAAGAAAAGTTGCTGAATATGTCGTTACTAAACATAAACAGCCTGGACTGATACAGTATGAGGATAATTCCTATGGATGGACTCATTTTCAACAGGTCGAAGTTGTTGCGAAAATACGCAATGACTTGTATACTATTACTACTACTAATTTTTTTAGAGATTTAGCTGTAAGATATGGTGGCAATGATAACTTATCTTTATCAATAAAACCAAAGAATGTAGGAATAGATCAGATCATGTTCGAAGATGAGGGGCTGGATGGTAATGTTGATTTTATGGGGAATTATGGGCTTGGACCTTTTGAAAAACCAATAAGATTATTTGACACAAGTTTACCTGCCACAACAAGGTACGCACCGTGTGATAAAAGAACAAGTATTGATCCTCAACTCGAAAAGAAAGCAACAGCGGACGCTCTTTACATGACTGCTTTAACACGGATTATTCGCTTCTATGAAACTAAAAAAGGCGCAAGTACAAAACATCAATAATCAAACAAACTCTTCTGTTTTTTTCCAGAAACAACATCATCAAAATTCTGATTAAAAAAAAGAAGAATCGAATCTGCAATCGGCTTCAACTGCTTGTCCACATAATGATCGTAATCTATCTTTGACTTCAATTTCTGCAGCGGCTCTGGACCATTTTCTGTGATGTAATACTCAATAATGTTTGATTCAATTTTATCTAAAAGCCGTGCTGCCTTGACATGCGGTGGTGTTGTTTTTGTATACCCTTCAACATCTTTACTTAATGATTTTCTGTAAATTAAAAGATCGTCATGCTTTCCTGCTCTGACTTCTTCCACATATTTTTTGATGTACGGAATGACTTCCTGCTTTGCAAATATTTTTTTCAATAATGCGATTTGGAATTGTTTTGCACATTCTGTCCAATCTCTTCTCACTGTTTCTAAGCCAACAATATCCAACTTTTCTTCCTTGCCATCCGTGCGCATCCCTGCATAGCGCTTTTTTGCGCCAACTTCTGTTCCACGAATTTTTGGCATGATAAATCTGCTATACACTTTCTCAAACTGCAGTTCTAAATATGATTCTCTCTGACATTGTTCTTTTACTTTTTTCTTGAAATGGACATTAATATCGTGCGCAATCTTTTCTCCAACTTTACTTGCATCTTCGTAATTATCCTTTGTTGTTTCAATAAAAATCGAATCCGTGTCGCCATAAATTACTTTGTAGCCTGTTTTTTCCACTTCTTCTGCAGATTCTTTAACGATCTCCTGACCCCAGCTGGTGATTGCGCCGGCCATCTCTAGGCTATAGAACCTACACATCGGACTTGCGAGGACCCCGTAGAAAGAGTTCATAGTAATTTTGATCGCATAACTTGCCACTGCATCTTTTTTCTTTTTTGCTTCATCACGTTGCTGCCACAGTCGCTCAATTAATAATGGAAGAATTCCATCTTCATTTCGAAATCGTGCGCCGTTTGGTGCAACAATAGTTCCGTCTTTCTGGAACGACAATGGATCGATATTGAATGTTCTAATAATACTTGGATACAGACTTTTGAAGTCGCAGACAATGATATAATCATAAATTCCGGGGATGGAATCTCGCACGAAACCGCCTTTGATTCTTTCTTCTCCTTCGCTGTACGCGGATACCGAACAAACATAACCTCGCTTTCTTGCTTCACGAATATATAACGAGTCCAGCGATGCAATAGATGCATTGACACGATCAATTTGCATCCCTGTTAACATCGAACGTTGAATGACAAGATTAATGAGATCTTTTGCTTCTAAAATTTCTAACACAAGCTCTGCGTCTTTCTCGTTGTATTTTACTAATGTGAGTGGATCATGCTTGAACAGTTCTTCAATCTGCGCTCCTTTTCCTAATTTAGGTTTATCTTCTGAACTATTTCCTGAGAAATCTATCGCTTTCTTTTTTCCAATGATTACTTTTGCTGCTGTATCTAATTTGTAATCATCCAGTTTTATGAATGAATTTTTGAGTAGTACAATGCCGTCCAAAACTTGCCTGCCAACAATCATGACACTTGATTCTTTGAAGAACTGCGACTCTATTCTTACTTTTGTTTCTTCTTCTGAACGGCCTATTTGAAAGGGAATTCTATAATGCTTGCAGCGATCTCTGATCACGCGAAAATCAAAATCAACCACATTCCAGCCAGTAATAATATCTGGATCAATTTCATTGACTATTTTTTGAAATGCCTCGAGCATATCTTTTTCTGTATTGCACGTTTCTGTATGGGGGTGCTCTACTTTGTGTTTTGCGACAATGAAATTTTTTCTTATTGTTTTTTCTTCTTTGTAATTTCTTGCAGCGACAGCGATTGAGAATATTTCTTCTGTGCTCATACTTGTTTCAATGTCAAAAGACAGAACGGTGAGTTTTGGATCATGGATTGTTGCTGCAGTTATTTTTGGTTCTGTGTAGATTCTGTTGATAAATTTAGACTTTTCAAAATCTCCTTCAATTTCTATACTTCCTAGAATTTCCTTTTCAATAATTGTTCCGTAAACAAATCGAATATCTGCTTCATAACACTGGATTCCATGCTCTTCAAATTCTTTTCTCAGCTTTGGGACAGTTGGAGGTATATCGGCGATTATTTTTATTACTGGACGTTCCTGAAAATCTTTCATATTGCATTCTTCCAGATTTATGTTGAGCTTTTCTTTTTTTAGTATCTCTTCTGCTTTTTTTTGATCTGCTTTTTTTATGAAGAAGTATGGCCGTGTTTCGTTTATAGTGAGGAAAGACTCACCGTTTTCTAATCTTCCATAGAAATAGAGGTATGCCTTGTTGTCCCTTATTTTGTAGGTAGGATCAATGATAAATCCTTTCATGAAGTTTGATTTGCTCGTGCTTTTTTATAGTTTCTGTATTGTTCTCATCTTAATTAGCATCTTGAAATGAATGTTACAGTGGTCTTATTATCATAAACTCAATAATAATACCCCAAAGCACCACTTCTTCTTTTGAAGTGGTGCTTTGGGTCCCCACTGCGTTCATGCAGTGGGGTGTTTATTTTTCTTTCTGGCGTTTTTTTAAAAGAGATAATATCATTTATCCTTTTTAGATTCACAAATTTTAAATAGAGAAGAAGACGCGTAAATGTTTGATATGATGCTGAACAAAAAGACACTTATTTTTCTGACTCTAATGACACTCTTACTCCTTTTGAATTCCTGTAAAGAAACAGGAAATTCTGAAACAACTGAGGAAATAGAAACAAAAGAAATAGAAACAGGCGATCTTTTTGACGAAGTTCTCAGCGGTGCAAATACTGTAGATACTGATGCAACTGAAGAAAGCGAAAAACAAATAGAAGAGAATAGCGAAGAAACAGTTGATGATCAAGAAACTGACGAAGAAAATACTGAAGAAGACTACGCAGATCCAGAATGTGGCGATTCTATTTGCACCTATTATGAAACATACAGCTCGTGCTCTGAAGATTGCGAAAAATTAGAAGAAACAACACTCTACGATTATCCTGATTTCCTTGATGATCCCATCATTGTTGTGGGAGATGATGCAACTTCTACAGATGTTATTACTGCAACAGTCATCAGCACGTACTTGATAACGCACGACATTACTCCTGAAACAAAACTTGCAAGCGAAGTTACTGACTTCACTTCCAATGATCTCATTTTGATTGGAAGCCCCTGCGAAAACGCTGTAATCGCACAACTCCTCCACTATGACAGTGATAGCTGTGGTGTCGTAACAGAAATGAATAATGCAGTCATTAAATTGCTTGTTTTTGATAGTAATGAGATCATCATTCTTACAGGCTATGATAATGGAGATACGAGAGACGCAAGCAAAATGTTGACGACGGATGGAACGTACAATTTGAATGGTGCAGAAGAGTGGGTGAATTTGGATAGTGATGGTGACATTACTCTATATTTCTCGAAGAACTAACATTAAATAATCTTATTCTCCGAATCTACAAACACTTTTTTTCCCAATTCTCTCACTGCAAACTCTGCCAATGGCTTCAAGTTGACAATATCTTCTTCATTATATTTTACTAACAACTCAAGATATTTTTCTTGACCTGTTGCTTTATACATATTCCAAAAATATACTGCATCACTGCCATTGACATCACACACTGCTTCTGCACGCTTTATTCCTAACTGCTTTTCAATACTCTTTAAACCGCCTGTGTAGCCTAACTTCGCAAGCACATGACGAAGATCCATATGCGCGATATTTGGAATGGTATTTGGATAATAGCGATTGATTACTGGAAGATCAAAACTTGAACCATTGAATGTGACAATCATTTTGTATTGTCGCAAAAGATAGGTGAGTAGTGGAAGGTTGAGATTTTTTCCTTTTACCATTGTTTTTGTTTCTCTGCCATCATAAATCCCAATGACTGTAATGTCTCCGTAATACCCAGTCGTTTCTATATCCAGAAAACATGCCTGCTCTTTAAAGAAATTGTAGAGACGCCAGTGCTCCTGTTTTGGGAACAATGTGCTTAAGATTTGCGCGTCATCGTCAACAACTGCTTTTTTTGCATGATGAATTTGCTGATCACAGAATATTTTTCTTGTTTTTCCAAGGCCTTGCACTGCTTTTGCTTCAAGAAAATGATCCCAAGTATGGATTTTCTGTTCCCAAATCTTCTTCTCTGATGCATGGCTTATCTTGTCTAAGAAAATAAAACTGTTTTTGAGCATGAAAATTCTGTTGAGGGCAAAATATATAAAGGTATTTCTTTAGTGAGTGGTAGTAAAATTTACATACTGGCAATGGATTATTCAAAAAGGGGTTTATGATGGTGGAACTGGGGCTTTTGGAAAACTTTGGATTAGCACTACTTCTTGGCCTCATTGTAGGAATTGAACGAGAATTTCAACATCAAAAACAAAAAGTCCAAGATTTTGCAGGTATACGAACATTTACTATTATTTCCCTTTTTGGTTGGCTCATTGGTTTTATTGCACAACAATTAGGAGAGTTTCAACTTGTTCTTGTTGCGCTTAGCGGTATGATTCTCTTTTTTGTTACTGCATATTGTATTGTTGCTTGGAAAGGGAAAGGAATTGGTGCAACCACTGAAATTTCAGCACTCGTTGTGTTTTTAGTGGGGATTATGGTTGCATATAATTTTTTGCTGATTGCAGTCATTACGTCCATTCTCATGGCCACTATTTTATCTTACAAATATACCCTCCACAAATTTGCGCAAAAACTCGCAATTGAGGAAGTTCACGCAGGATTGAAGCTAGGAATTATTTCAGCTGTTGTTTTACCTTTATTGCCCAACAAAGCATATTCTCCTCTTGATATTCCAGTATTAAGCGACATTATTAGTTTGTTTCCCTCTGTGTATGGAATTCTTTCAGAAACACAAGTCTTTAATCCATTCAAAATCTGGCTCATGGTTGTTTTTATCTGCGCACTTTCCACCATAGGATATATTCTCATTAAAGTGATTGGAGCAAAAAAAGGGATTGGCCTCACTGGTGCAATAGGTGGATTAGTGAGCAGCACTGCTGTCACGAGCACACTTTCTGAAAGTTCTAAAAAGTCAAAACTTGTGTATACGTTCGCATTCGGTGTTATTGTTGCATGGACCATCATGTTTTTCCGTGTTCTTTTTGTGACCTCTGTCCTGAATAAAGAAGTCTTTTTCTCTTCTGTTTTTACGCTTGGACTCATGACATTAACTTCTGCAGGATGTGCAGTTTATCTTTACTACCAACGAACACCGCAAGGAAGGAAAACTGAAACTGCTGTTGCGTTTGAAAGTCCCTTTGCGCTTCTTCCTGCACTGAAATTTGGTTTGTTTTTTGGCTTTGTTTTGTTTTTGGCAAAATTATTGCAAGCACTTTTTGGAAGCTCTGGTATTTACATCGCAAGCATACTTTCTGGCCTTGCAGATGTTGACGCAATTACCATCTCGATGGCAACACTCGCTTCAACTGGTGAAATTAGCACCTCTGTTGCAGTAACCGGCATTACGCTTGCTGTTGCGAGTAACACCATTGTTAAGACAGCGATTGCTTATCTCTTTGGAGGAAAAGAATTTGCAAAGAAAGTCGTTATTTGTAGTGCAATTATATTAGCAGTTGGACTTCTCGCAATATTCTTTGTGTAAGATGGTTAGTGTGTTTCAAGAAAAGGTTTATTCTGTTCTTACGAAAGTACCGCGTGGAAAAGTGACGACGTATAAAGAAATTGGAAAGGCACTTGGAAAAGATGGTAATGTGTACCGTGCAATAGGACAAGCACTCAACAAAAATCCTTATGCTCCTGCTGTGCCTTGTCATAGAGTAGTCTGTTCTGATGGTTCGCTTGGTGGATTCGCTCATGGAAGTGCTGCGAAGAAGAAGTTGCTTGCTGCGGAAGGCATTTCTGTTGTTGCGGGGAAGATTGTGGGGTTTGAGAAGAAGGTATGGAGGTTTTAAACATTCTTCAGAAGCTTCACTACATCATCATGTATGACTTTATTAGAAGCGACAATTCCTTTCGACTGAAGGTTCCATTCCAAACCATCATAATCAGTCACTTTTCCCCCTGCTTCTCTTACAATAATTACTCCTCCGACAACGTCATGCAGAATATTAGTTAAGATATAAAGTTCTGCATCCCCCATTGCTATTTGCGCAAACTCATACGAGGATACATCAATGACTTTAACTAAACCCACTTTATCCCCAATTGTTTTTTCTAATTGCAATTTGCCCTTATAATATCCTCCAGAATAATATAATGATTTTTTTAATTCTCTGTTAGATACAGTTATCTTTTTACCATTTGCAAAAGCTCCTTTATTTTTTTCAGCCTTGAGCAATAAACCCAAAGCAGGAAAATATAACACTCCTAAAATTGCTCGATTGTTTTTAACTAACCCAATTGAAATGCCAAATAAAGGGATATTTCTTGCAAAATTAGAAGTCCCATCAAGAGGATCTATATACCAACTATATTCAGAACCCTTATTTTCCTGAACTGCTTCTTCGGAAAAGATATTATGATCTGAAAAGTTTTTCTTTAAGATTTCAACTATTTTCTTTTCTGATTCAATGTCAGCTTGAGTGAGAATACTTGCAGCATCAAAATGCTCTCCTTTATACACTATTTGACTCTTATTATAATGCTTCATCAAAATCTTTCCTGCTTCTTTTGCAGCTTTTATGGCAATAGGTAACATGATGATTGTTGATTGGTTATAGTTTATAAAATTCCCTATTGATACTGATAAAAGCTCTTTTCTTACCAAAAATTTATATATTCCATTGTATTATTTACTAGTATGGGTATAGCTAAAGTAACTACAAACTATCAAGTAACAATTCCAAAGGACATACGACGCATTCATGGAATTAAAATAGGTGATACAGTGCTATTTGCAATTGAAGGCAATAAAATCCATTTTATGAATATGGATAGAGAAAGTATATTAACCGAAATTGCCGGTTCTTGGAAGAACAGCATTCAAGGAAGTAGTACTGCATATGTCAAAGAACTTCGCTCAGGATGGAGCAAAAGAACAAAAAGGCTTGGAATATGAAAGTAGTGGATACAGATATTTTTATTGATTTCTTTAGAGGGCTTCCTCAAGCACTTCCTTATTTGAAAGACCATGCGGATGAAATTACTTTTTCTGCTGTAACAGAAGGGGAACTTCTCTCAGGATTAATATGTAATGATGACAAAGAAAGAGAGAAAGTGTTTCATGTCCTCTCGCAATTTGATAAAATTCCTGTTGATAACCCCCTTATTCAAGTTGCAGCAGACATACGAAGAACATACAAATTAGAACTTCCTGATGCTATTGTTGCAGCATCGGCACTTATCACTGGAGCAACACTCATCACAAGAAATATAAGATATTTCCAAAAAATACAAGGATTGCAATTGGAAAAACCTTATTAACATTTATTTTATTTCTTTCCGCATATACACTTTCTTTCCAATGATATCAAAACCGTGACCATGGTAGAGTTTTTTCGCGATATCATTTTCATCTCTCACTGCGACATCAAGAAATTGTAGGTTGCGCTTCTTGCATTCTACTTCTGCAAATGCAAGGAATTTTTTTCCAACTCCCTTATTTCTGTATTCTTCTTTAATGATTAATCGTTCGACATACAAGAATTCTTTTCCTTCTCGCTTCTTTTGCATGAGATCCATTTTTCCGATGATTTCATTATTATATTCTGCTACGACAATGAGGTTTCCTTGCTCTTGAAAATGTCTTAATGTTCTTGGTGTATCAAGACCCCAGTCTTCTGATTTATGGAGCTGAATGACTACTGGGTAATCTGTCTCTTTTGCTTCGCGGAAGATGATGTTCATGGTCTCACAGTTATTCTGTATTTTACTTTTATTTTTTGACATTGATTGTTTTTTTATTAGCATAATACCCCATTGCACTTTTGTGCAATGGGTCCCCCTGACAGTTGGCAGACGGTGCGTGTTTTTAGTCAGTGGAGCTATTCTCTATATTAACTTGAAATAAAGTCTTCTATTACTCTTCCCTTTATTCTCACACTTAATGAGTTCTATCTTTCCCACTTCTTTTGTATTTTTCACATGCGTGCCACCATCTGCCTGTGTATCAATATTTCCTATTTTAACAACACGGATTTCACTAACACCCTGCTTCAACCCCATCGCAAGCTTGGAGAGTTCTGGAATTTTTTCTGCTTCATTTCTTGGCATGAATGATACTTCTATTTCTTGATTTGTCGACAACAGCTCGTTTGCTTTATTGATGTACTCTTGTATTTTTTCCCTATCAAAGGTTTCCAGGCTGAAATCTATTCGTGATTGATCAAGATTCAATTGATTTCCTGTGATTAATGCTCCTGTTTCTTTGATAAAAACAGAACTGAGAACGTGGCATGCGGTGTGCATTTTTTGTAATTGGTATCTGCGCTGCCAATCTATTTTTCCATGAACAACGTCGCCTGGATGGAGGTCTTCATGGTCTACTTGATGACTTATTTGACCATTAAAATTCTCAACGAAAAGGACATTCAACGTTTTGTTGTCTTTCACTCTTGTTAGTGTTCCTGTATCATGCGGTTGACCACCACCTGTTGGATAAAATACTGTTTGATCCAGAACAATGAATACTGCTTTTCCATGTTCATCTTTGTTGACTTCTGTCACTGTTGCTGTGCATTCTGTCAGATAACTGTTTGTATGATAGAGTTGTTTTGTCATGAGAGAGTGGAGTTTAGGAGGATATATAAAATTTGTCAAACCAAGGGCTCCGGTGAAAATCCCCTTGTTTTTCCCCCATAGATTTTCATCGGAGCCCAAATCAATACCTTTTTATTCTCCACTCTTCTTCAAATACTATGGTGCAACGTATCGTTTCTCTTGAAGCATCTCTTGAAGAGGAAATGGATTTTGATCTTCGTCGACTTTTTCCTGAGGAATGCGGACTTTCTGCTGCTGTCAACATAGAAGATGCTTCAGTCCATGTGTACAACTGTCTTCTTCAACAAGAACAGCGGGGAGAAAAAGGGGCCGGTATATTTAGCATGCAAAATGAGAAGCTCTTTAATCATAAAGCACTTGGAAGAGTTCTAACAGTGTTTGATGACTTTGATTTTGATGAACTCCCTGGCAGAACTGCAATTGGGCATAATAGATATGCAACACAAGGAGCATCTGATTCAAAAGCAAACATTCAGCCATTACTTTTTGAAACAAAATATGGCCCAATCGTCATTGCCCATAATGGTACTTTTGTCAACGCTCATCCTTTGAGGCAACAAATGCTCAGAGAGGGAGTTATATTTCAGAGCACGACAGATTCAGAACTCTTTGCTCATCTCATTGGTCGTTCTTCTTCCGATAATCTTGAGGTAGCAATACAAGACGCTACTGAAAAAATTCAAGCAGCATACTCACTCCTTATTCTTACACCAAACAAAATTATTGCATTACGAGATAGGTTTGGTGTGCGACCCCTAAGCATCGCAACACTTGGTGAAGGATATCTTGTTTGTTCTGAATCGTATGCATTTGACCAATATCCTGAAAGCCGCTATCTCAGAGATGTTGAAGCTGGAGAAATGATTATATTTGAAAACGGAAAGCGCGAATTTAAGACGATCCACTATGCTACTGCTGAAGAACACTGGTGTATTTTTGAAGGAATTTATTTTTCTAATCCTCGATCTACTAAAAATGGAAAATATCATGAAGACTTTAGAAAAGAACTTGGAAAGAAACTTTTTGAAGAACAACGTCTTTCAGGAGACTATATTATTCCTGTCCTTGCTTCAGGAAAACATGCTGCCCTTGGTTTAGCAGAAGCGTCAGGAATTCCTTATTTAGAAGCATTCCAGCGCAAACACAACTCACCAGCACGTTCATTTACTGCACCATCACAAGAAGAACGCGAGAGAATTGCATATCAAAAACTTCATCTCAGGCCAGATCTTGTAAAAGGGAAACGCATCATTGTTGTTGATGATTCCATTGTCCGGTCAACGACAATGGCAATAATCACAAAAAGATTACGTGATGCAGGAGCAGCATATGTTACTGTTTGTATATCTTCTCCACCTATTATAGATATATGTCCCTATGGGATGGATTTCCAAAAGCGTCAAGAACTCATTGCATATGATAAATCCATTGACCAAGTCAGAAAAAGAATAGGTGCGGATGAGCTTCAATATCTTACAAAACAAGGCCTTAATGATGTTGTGAGAAGCGTTTATGGTGCTGGAATTTGTTCCGGCTGTTTTGGTGGAAAATATCCAATAATTCCACAATTGCAATGATTCTATATTTCAAACCCATTCTCCTGCAAAATTGGAATTATTTTTTCCATGGGAATTGCATGGAACATGCCATGTGATCCTTCAACTCTGCCGCAATGGCGTAGATAGAAAGAGCTTCCAATGTCAAAACCTCCTGAACACTTGAAGGTTTTATTGATAGGATTATTGATATATTCCCAAATTGCATTGTCTTCCATCTTTAGATAATCAAAATGCAATTCATCATAGCCACTCCATTGCTGCCCTGTTTTTGCATTAATGACACACCAACCACTGATTTGTGTATCTCTGCCATTTGATGCTGCTTTGATCATTGTAAACGCTTCTTCTTTTGTTTTTGGTTTGCCATAGGATATGCCTTGTCTTAGATTTTGTGAATCAGAGCCGACAATGAGGACATCTTGCCCTTTATACTTTTCTAGAAGTGCTTGCGCTTTTGCTTCAGAGAGTTTTACGACCCGTTCTTTTGGATCTTGATAGATTTCTTCCAATGCTTCTTCATCCACTTCTGGAGGGTCTTTTGTGTACTGGATGTTAAGTTTGTCGAATAACATCGTTCGAATCCAAGAATTGCTTGCAAGAACGAGTTTCATGAGAATTGGGATGTTTTTATTTTTATAAAGGTGATTGTCTGATGAACTTTGCAAAATAATAATATTCTATTTTATTACTTACAATAAAAAACCTGCAACGCAGTGCTCCATCAATTGTCGCACTGCGTTGCTGATAAAAAAAGTTCCTGCTTGGCGATTGTTTCTGTTTCTGATGCGTGTTTATCTGCTTTGCAAAGTTAAGGCATCCTTATTATCCTATAGAAATTCTCGAAAATATCCACATCAGTCACAACTTGATGGAAATGCGCACCTGCTTTATTACAGAGATCCTGCACCTGTTCTGTATGTTCATTGAGCTTTCCTTGATAGGTTTGTCGCAAGCGTTTACTGATATAAGTTCGTAACACGGTGTTTGACTCCGCGTCATGCAAATTAACATCTCCTTCAATCTTCAGCTCCACTTCATCACGGTCAAGCACTTGGATTATTTTTATCTCATTTTTAGCGCCCAACCGCAATAATCCTTTGCGAATTTCTTCTCCATTAATCAGGAAATCGCTAATAACAATAACAACAGATTTTGAGTGAATTAATTCCTTATACCGTCGCATGCTATATTCAAAGCGCGATTCCCCTTTGACTTGGGATTTTTTTAAGCTTTCTACTATTGATGCAATCTGTGACATTCCTTTACTTGGGCGTAAGAATGTGAGATCTTCTGCAAATGTTGAGAACACAAACTTATCATTATGTCTTTGCGTGAGATATGCAAACGCTAACCCCAACATTGCGCCATACTCAAACTTTGTTCTCTTATTTCCAAAATCCATACTTGTCGAGCGGTCAAGAATAATATGTGTGGTTAATGATCGGTCTTCTTCAAACAACTTGATGTAATCTTTATCTGTTCTCGCATACAATCTCCAATCTAAGAATCTGATGTCATCACCTTTGGTATACTGACGGTAATCAGTGATTGTTAATCCTCTTCCTTTTGCAATAGAAGGTCTCGTCCCTGCCATTGTTGAGGTAATTCGCTTCTTAACCAGAAGGCTTAGTCTATTGAGTTGTGGTAAAAAGGAAATGTCAATTGCCATGAAGAATTTTAATAATTAGTTCTATAAAAAGGTATTGCTTGGAAAAGTTGCTTTCTTCTATTTCTCCAAACACGCCTTGACAAAACCCATATACATAGGATTAGGCTGCAATGGTCGAGAGGTAAACTCTGGATGAAACTGCGAACCCATGAAGAATTTATGCGTCGGCAACTCTAAAACCTGCATAATTGGATGATTCGGCGCTTTACCTGAAAAGACAAGCCCATGCTTTTCTAATATTGGAATATATTCTGGATTGACTTCATAACGATGCCTAAAGCGTTCTCGACCAGTCTCTTTCTTCCCGTACAATTCCCACGCTTTTGTACCTTTTTTTATTTCCACATCACGAACACCAAGGCGCATATTTCCCCCAAGCCCTTCAATCTTTTTCTGCTCTGGCAAAATGTCAATAACTTGATGCGACGTGTTTGGCGCAACTTCTGTTGTATGCGCGTCTTTCAACCCGCAAACATTTCTCGCAAACTCAATCACTGCCATCTGAAATCCATAACAAAGACCAAGATACGGAATATTATTTTCTCGTACCCACTTGAGACACATGATTTTTCCTTCCACACCTCGCTTACCAAATCCACCAGGAACAACTATACCTGCAACTCCTTCCAACTCTTTTTCGACGGTTGTTTTTCCCTCTTCAATCGCTGTGGTTTCAATCCATTTAATGTCAATCTCTACATTATTGTGCATTCCGGCGTGCTGCAACGCGTGAATTACTGATGCATACGCATCGCGAATCATCGTGTACTTTCCTGTAATGCCTATAGTGATTTTTTTAGGTGTATTTAACTTTTCGAGCATTGTTTTCCATGCTTCTTTGTTTTTTTGCATGGATTCTTTGTTTACTCGCTTTTCCATACCGAGCTGCTTGACCACATACTCATCTATTTTTGCGTCACGGAGTAATTGTGGAATAAGATAAATGGATTTGACATCATGCATACTCACTACTCTCTCGATTGGGACGTTTGAATAGATACTTATTTTTTCCCTAATTTTTTCAGTGACTGGATGATCTGATCTGCAAGCAATAACGTCTGGCTGGATGCCCAACTCCATGAGCTTCTTTATTCCCAACTGCGCTGCTTTTGATTTCTGCTCACCAAGAATTCCTGCGTTTATGATATATGTTAAGCCAACAAAACAAATATTTTCTTTTCCTTCTTCGTAAATCATCTCACGGATTGCTTCCATATAATGCGAATTTTCTAAATCTCCTACTGTGCCTCCAACTTCAACAAAAATAATGTCTGTATTTTTGCTGACTGCAAGCGTTCGTAATCGTCGTTTTATTTCTGCGGTGACATGCGGAATAATTTGAACATCTCTTCCCAAATATTCTCCTTTTCGTTCTTTTTCCAAAACAGCAGTGTATATCTGCCCTGTTGTCATAAAATTATCTTTGCTGAGATTTTTGTTGAGAAATCGTTCATACGTTCCCAAATCCATGTCTGTTTCTGTGCCATCTTCCAACACAAACACTTCACCATGACGAAATGGGTTTAATGTTCCTGAATCCAGATTGAGATACCCTTCCATTTTTATTGGCTCTACTTTGAACCCTTTGTCCTGCATGAGCTTTGCAAGACTGCTCGAGAAAATTCCTTTTCCAAGACCAGACATCACTGTTCCAAAGACAAAAACATACTTAGTTTTTCCTTTTTCATAGCCTTTAACAATAGGAGTATAGAATTCGTGTTCGTCAGAGACTGCTGCAACTTCCTGAAGCCGTTCTTCTGCGGATTTTTGTTGTTGCTGCATTACTGAGGTATTGAAGGAGGAGTATAAAAAGTTTGTTGTGGGATTTATTATTCTGTAAATTTATTGTGTAAAATAATAAACAATTCCTTCCAACACTTTTGCGCCGTCAAAGAAGCCCAATGGAATCATGTTGAAAATGAACAAAAACCCATTGATGTATCTCGTTGCTGCAAGGATTTGCATTGTTCTTGTGGAGATTTGCATTGGTTTGAACTTCAGGAGAAACCAGCAGGTAAACCATAAAACTAAATTTAAGAATGGACCTGCGAACGCGATGACTGCAGAATGTATGGGTGTTGGTGCTCCACTAAAACTCACATAACCTGGCACAAAGAAAATAAAGCCGGTGTTCAAGAGTTTCATAATGACGCCAAAACTCAGCCAGAAATATGCTGCGTGAAATGTTGCTTGGAGGCCATAGGAGATTGCAACAAGCTTGTGCGCAAGTTCGTGAAAAATAACTGCTGGCGCTGTGATTAAACAAGCAAGCCAGAGATTATTCCAATCGAATCTGCTGATCTTTTTTCCTAACGAATGTTGGTAATACGCAACAGGATCTTCGACGTAGGATTTGACTGTATGACGGATTGTTTGCAACCCAAAATTGTCCATAAAGATGAAACCAACACCAATTGTCATCATAATAACATCAAAAAGTTCTTTTAGTGTGAAAAGCATAGATGGTTGTTTGAGAAGGATGTATTTATAGTTTGTTGAAAACTTGGCTAATATGAAACCCTCTTAATTTTCTTTCAGTAAATTATTTTGCCGCCGCCGAGAAATTATGTTTATTTTTGTTTTCTTCTCTCAGTTTTGTCGCCCTTATTAACAAGGGGGACAAAATCAGAGAGAAATGCGTGAAACGGCGGCGGAGAATTAGGCATTAACTATGTAACTGAAGGGAGGGTTTCATATTAGCCTGAAAACTTGAAGTCCTGCTTGTTTGAGGTAATCGGTGACTTGACCTATAGGAACGTTTGTTTCTTCTGCAATTTTCTCTACTGTTTTTCTTTGTATTGCATGCAAATATACAGCCATCATATTTCTTCTTGTTTCGTCATTATGCTGATCTTCTCTCAGTGTGACCCTTCTTCCATACGCGATGATTCGTGATTCTTGATCTACGACACGATTTCTTAAAGGAGTTTCTGCTAAATGCAAACTGTAGGTTTCTTGAAGAATTCGTTCAATCTCTGCAATCGCATCATAATGTCCAGTTTGGCTTCTGAGGTCTTCTCTACTATAATCTACAACATCCTCAACAGTATCAACTCCTATCTTTACAAGAAGCTGCATAATGTGAAGCCCGAGATCGCCATCCGCTATTGGGTGGAGAAGATAATGAACAGGTGTTTTCATATAAGGAAGAATGCTAGGTTCTTTTATATAGGTTATTGCGGAAATTGGAGACTTTTGACTCATGGATCGCCCATAAAACATATAAATCAAACGGTGTTTTTCTCTATTCGATGACAGCAGAACTTCAAAGAGACTCATTTGAATATCACCTTGGAACACTCGTTCTTGGCGTTGATACCCTCTGGGGTGGCAATGTTTCTTCACCAAGCGGTCTTGATCACTTTATTGCTGATAACTGGATTTCTGGAGCGCCATTTCCTGAAGTAATGAACGATCCTTTTGCTGCAACACTTCGCGCAGATGGAGCTGGCGTTCTTACAAAAAAAGATCAAGGAGATGCAGTTAGCGCTTTTGTTGAGAAGTATGGTCTCGATACTTTGCCAAACACACTTCGAATGGAGATCCATACTATTCATGATGCAGACCGTGCAACATATCTTCGCAATCTTGTTTCCAGTCTTGAAGTCATGCGGGATAGAGCAATGGCAGAAGTTGGGCTTTGTGACACACCTTCTTACGAATTGATGTATCGCACAGCAATGAAACAAGAAGTAACTTTTCCAGATCCTGCGCCTTATCGCAAGCAGCTTCGTTCAGCACTCGCTCGTTTTGGTTTTGAAACAACAACTTCTCGAGATTTATCAGAAACACTCCTTGCATGGCAAGCAGCGCAGAAACTTGCGCAAGATGATGTTCCTACAACAGTCGCACGATTGAACAGAGAACTTCTCCAAAGAACACGACAGGAATTACTTGCAAAAATCCGTCCATCTCTTCCAGGATATGCTCCTGATCTTTCTGATGTTGCATTTAACGGAATGGAATTTAAAACGCTTCCAGAAGCATTTTTTACAGGATCACTTGCATATTTCGGCGGCGAAGATAATGGGAAGCCACTTCTTCGAGGATTATATGAATTTAATATTCAACACACAGGTACAAAAAGCGATATGCTCCATCTTTGCTCTCATGAAATGATGCCAGGCCATTATCTGAGCGCAACCATACTTGATCTTTTATGGAGAGCAAACCGTCTTGGATTTGAAGCAACTATTGGTACTCTGGGTACTCCTGAAACTGTTTTCTTAGAAGGCTGGGCAGAAAACGCATTCCCACTGCTATATGGTTCTCGAGAAAAAGCGATTGATGCTTATGGTCCTGCACTTGCTGTTGTTTTTGCATGTTGTGACCTTGAAAGTCTTGGAAAACACAATGCCTCTGTTCTTTATAACAGAGACAGGATTTCTGTTGAAGAGCTTCAAAGAAAACTTGCAAAAGAATACGCACAACCACCTGCTCTTGTCAAAAAGTTATCAGGAATATTCGTTCGACATCCTATTCTTGGACCAATGTATGCTCCAGCTTATCTTGTAGGAACAGCAATTGTTGCTGACGCAATTGCAGCACATGGTTCTCTTCCTGTTGCACGTGTTGGCATGTATTTAGATGGCATTGTGGATATTCAAACATTTCAAAGAAAATTAGAAAAATGAGAGTGTGGAGGATAGAAAATGGTAGGAAAACATTACGAAGGATCTGGAGCAACTTTAGAAGCTGCGTTAAAGGAAATTCCAGGAAGATACAAATTAAATCATCTTGACGCTCTGCAATTCCGGGTAGAGATCTTTAGAAAAGGCAAAGAAGGTAAGCTGGTTGCTGACGTTACGAGTGGACGACCTTATGATCATGTTTTAAGTCTTGCGAACAGTATTGCAGACCAAAACACAAGAGGAATGTATCTCTCAGAGCCTTCTCGATATAGAAGAGTAGTCACTGTTCGTGGCTGGTATCAATAGGAAGCAAAAAATGGTAATCAAAGAAGGAAGCAAAGTCACATTACACTACACTGGCACACTCGATGATGGCAGCGTTTTTGACAGCAGCGAAGGACGAGAACCTCTCACGTTTACTGTTGGACAACATCAAGTGATCTGCGGATTTGAGGAAGGGGTTGAAGGCCTGAATGCTGGCGAAGAAAAAACTATTGACATTACTCCTGAACACGGCTATGGACCAAAACATGACCAAATGGTGCAGAAGGTTCCAAAAGAATTATTCAAGGATTTTTCTCCTGAAAAAGGGCAGCAGATTGGTTTAATGGGTAAAGACGGCAGACAAATGATGGCAAATGTTATTGATGTTGATGAGAAAATGGTTACATTAGATTTGAATCATCCACTTGCTGGAAAGAACTTGCACTTTAAGGTTAAGATTGTGAGTGTTGAGTAGGTTTATTTCTTTTTGTTTTCATTTTTTCTTGATTATATAGCTGAGGCGATTTATTCTCGAACATTTGTATCGCCTCAGTTGGATAGTGAAGGCGCTTTTCTTTGTTCGAATATTTGGCGCCTTCACTATATCTCTTTGAAGTATTTTTTCTCTAAAATAATAATAATAATAGTTAGGGATTCATTAGGACCGTCAGGCGATTATTGTATGTTGTTTGGTGTTTATACACGCACCAGCAAAAGCCAATTGCCAGGGGGACCCATTGCGAAGCAATGGGGTATTTTGGAATATAAATATCATCAAACAAAGAAATAGAAAGAAAATAAAATCAAAAAAAAACTAAAAAACTATCCTTACGAACATCGCTTCTTTATCCATGCATCAATACTACAACATGGAGCGCCTTGCATGCCTACTGCAACCGCTGCGCCAAGAATCGCGACATCTTTTGCCATTCCTGCAGTAAACCATAAATCAGGCAATATTCCTGAAATATGAAGATATGTTGCAGACGCAAACAACACAACCATAAATCCTGCTGCTGCCCATCCTGCAATTCGTGTAAATAATCCTTTGACTAACAAAACACCTAACAAGAATTCAAACATCCCCATCAAAAATAAACTCACATCTGTTGGTATGAATGTAATTATTTTCTCTACTGGTGGCGCCATGCCAAAAAAGAGCTTCATAATCCCATAATATACAAACACAAACCCTAACGTCACTCGTAATATACATGTTGAATGACATGATGCTGTTTCACACACATTTTTTTCTGCCATTGTCCTCATCCTCACTTGCTTTTTTGCTTTTGTAATAGAACTTTTTTTAGCCATATGCTGTTTTATCACATTGGATTATAAAAAGCTTTCTGAGAATCTCAAGAAAATCGTGTCACGCCTTCTTTTTCTGCCTGCGCTTGTACTGCTGCTGCAACTTTATCTGCTACCCCTTTTTCCAACGCATATGGAACTATTTTTTCTTGACTAGGCCTTTCAATGCAGTCTGCAAGCGCATACGCTGCTGCAATTTTCATTCCAGGAGTAATTTGGGTAGCACCTGCGTCAAGCGCACCTTTGAATATTCCTGGGAACGCAAGCACATTATTGATTTGATTTGGAAAATCAGAACGTCCTGTTCCCATAATATACGCTCCTGCTTTTTTCGCGACATCTGGCATAATTTCTGGCGTCGGATTTGCTAACGCAAGAACAATCGGTTTTGCAGCCATTTGCTTAATCATCGCTTCTGTTATCGCACCTGGCTGCGAAACGCCGATGAGAACATCTGCGCCTTTTACTGCTTGCTCAATTGTTTTTAGATTAGATCTGTTTGTATGCTCTGCAATGTATTGCTTAATTCCTGTCAGATTTTTTCTTTCCCAATGAATCGGACCTACACTGTCAATGAGGATTATTTCTTTCACTGCTGTGCACAAATTTCTGTCGTGATTGATGCACAACAAAAGTTTCGCTGTCGCAATGCCTGCTGCTCCTGCACCAAAAATAGTAATCTTGAGATCTTCCAATCGCTTTCCTACAACTTTTGCTGCGTTGATCAGCGCTGCAAGAATTACAATCGCTGTGCCATGCTGGTCATCATGAAAGACAGGAATACCAATGTCTTGCAATGCATCTTCTATTTCAAAGCATCTCGGACCAGAAATGTCTTCTAAATTAATTCCGCCAAACGCTGGCGCGATATTTTTTACAATTTGAATGATCTCTTGCGTATCCTGTGTTTTTATGCAAATAGGAATGCAATTAATGTTTCCAAACTCCTTGAAGAGAACAGATTTTCCTTCCATTACGGGGAGTGATGCCTCTGCGCCAATATTTCCTAATCCAAGAACAGCGCTTCCGTCAGTCACAATTGCGATGGTATTTGCTTTCTGGGTGTAGTCGTAGACTGTTTCCGGATGCTTCGCAATTTCTCTGCATGGCTCTGCGACACCAGGCGTGTACGCTAAAGAAAGATCTTCTTTTGTTTTCAGCTGGACTTTGCTCTTAATTTCTATTTTTCCTTTGAGCTGCTTGTGAAGCTTGAGTGATTCCTTGAAATAATCCATAGCATTTTGCGGTTATGGTTTGCTTATAAAAGTTATGAAAGTATAGTTATGAAAAATGCTCTTGAAAAATTGAGACAATGAATACAAATTCCTAAAAATTCACCATCCCAATCGGAGCAGAGCTCCGGGGTATCGGTGAATTTTCTTAACGGAATTTGTGTCATTACGCTCATGGGTTTTCGAATCCGAAGCAGAGCTTCGGGGTATTAAACCCATTCGGTAATAAAAAAGAATAATAGAAAAAACAATTAAAATAAATTATCCATATACACTATCTGCTTCTTCACCGTACTGTGAATATTCATCAAGAGTAGAACCTGTGCCTGTGGAAACTGTTGTCTTCGTGAGTTGCGTTGTATCGAAGTATCCTACTAAAACAACATCGCCACTTGGTCTTGGATCTTCATCAGGATATTCTTCTTTTGTGACAACAACCGCATCATACACATTAACATAACTCTCTGTTGTATAAGAGAATTTTCCAAAGCCATCAGAATCAACAATGAATAACCCTAATGATAACTGATATCCTGTATCAAAATCAACAAGCCATGCTTCATAAATTTCGTCATACTGTTCGAGATATTCCAGATTGCGGGTTGTAATTGTTCCCGACATTCTATTTTTATATCGAGATTGGGAAGATTCTACTGAGAATGTTCCTTCTGTTGCAGTGCTATATTTGGTTGCCTGCTGATAGCTGAACATCGAATAGATAGAGGTGAAATCGTACACTTCTGGAGGAACCATGTCAATATTGAGCTCTCTACTCTCTCCACCCTGCACATCTCCACCATAAACGTAGACTGCAAAAAATGCTGTAAAAATAAGAAGTAATGCAATTCCAAGACTGACTGTGCCTAATGATTCAAAAAAGCGCTTTGCCATATAATCACCTGCTGGTTTTTTAGAGATTATTATATATAAACCTTTCTAAAATCAGCGAGATACTCTCTTCGATTTCGCACTATTCCTATTTATTATCGTTTAAGAGTTTATTTTACATAATACCCCATTGCACTCAAGTGCAATGGGTCCCCCTGACAGTACAAGGTCTTGCTGGTGCGTGTATTTTTTTTGCTCTTACTTGAATCGCCTGGCAATCCTCATGAATCCCTAAACACTATTATTTATTTCTTAAAAAAAAAGTATATTTGAAATGAAGAAAAAAGACGAGAATAAAAAGAAAACAAAAAATGGAAAATAATTGAGAAAAATTAAACAAACTCTACTTTCTTCGCTCTTATGCCTTTCTTCTGCATGTGCATCTTCTTGCACACTTTGCATTCATAACGAAGGTCTGTTTTCTTGGTTGTTTTCTTTCCTGTTCGCTTGAACTTCGTGACTGCTGGTTTTGAATAACGACCAAGGTTTCCAATTCCTCGTGCCTGACCACGCTTGCGCGCTCTATACTTTGACCCGCGCGTTAACGAGGACGCTGCTTTCTTCTTGTTCGCACCAACTTTATGAGTTGTATGCTTTCGACAATAAGGACAATATCGTTTCATTTCTTTTGGCTTTTTCATTGTATTTCCCTCAGTAATGTAATGTTCTCTAGCAAAAGCTGCTTATTTATAAATGTTTGTTCTCCTAGGGCTCTGTAGAAAGTGATCTTTACGAATAGCTCCAATGTTGTAAGCAATCATTCGACAGTATAGCTCTGCACGCTGCATGCGTGCAGAGCGAGCACGAATGTGCGAGCCAAATAATCTTTTTAGC